>Ga0335083_10000180_pt1 | contig 109504 bp, 72 predicted proteins | sample Lox_Sample_42_FD_206716 | JGI IMG/M metagenome (GOLD analysis project Ga0335083, IMG submission 206716) | Soil microbial communities from Loxahatchee National Wildlife Refuge, Florida, United States - Lox_Sample_4.2 | ecosystem: Environmental > Terrestrial > Soil > Wetlands | place: USA...
TCCGGCGTACCTGATCGCGTCGGATGCGACGATTCCCGCCGAGTGGAGTGTTCCGAATCAAAATGAGCGGCCGCTGTTCCTGCAGGTGGACTTCGGTTTGGTGCGCGATACGAATGGTGGGCTGAAACCGAGGCTGGTGGAGTTGCAGGCGTTTCCATCGCTGTACGCCTATCAGCCGGAGATGGCGAAGGCTTACGTCGAGACCTATGGACTATCGCCGGAGTTACGTCTGTACATGAGCGGTCTCGATGAAGGCACGTATCAGCAACGGTTGCGGCGCGCGATTGTAGGGGATCATGCGGCCGAGAACGTGGTGCTGCTGGAGATCGATCCCTACAGGCAAAAGACGCTGCCGGATTTTCTGCTGACGCGGAAGATGCTGGGGGTTCCGATTGTCGATATCCGCGAGGTGGTGAAGCAGGGGAATCGCCTGCATTATTGCGCGGGCGGAAAGCTGGTGCCGATCGAACGAATCTATAACCGGGCGATCGTGGACGAACTGGTGCGGAAGAATGTAACGCTACCGTTCGACTATCGCGACGAGCTCGAGGTGGGGTGGGCGGGGCATCCGAACTGGTATTTTCGGATCAGCAAGTTTTCACTGCCGTTTCTGAAGCACGAGGCGGTGCCCAAGACATGGTTTCTGTCGGAGCTGCGGGAATTGCCGAGCGATCGCGAGAACTATGTTTTGAAGCCGCTGTATTCGTTTGCCGGAGCGGGGATTGTGTTTGGCCCGACGGATGAACAGATTGCGGCCATTCCTGCAGAGAGACGGGGTGATTACATCGTGCAGGAACGGGTAACGTTTGCGAGGGTGATCGAGACGCCACACGGGCCGACGCAGCCCGAGATTCGCATCATGTATGTGTGGCTGGAGGAGTTGCTGCCGGTGATGGCGCTGATCCGGATGGGGCGCGGAAAGATGATGGGCGTGGACCACAACCGCGATCTGGAATGGGTGGGAAGCTCGGCGGCGGTGATTGCTTAGAACATCACAATTCGGCCTTTCATAAGCGAAAAATTCCACTTATTGGCTGGTCACGGCGAACGGTGTTGCGTGTCACTGTCGGCTAGATGAGTTCGGGTTAGACTGCGCGTAATCGGACAAGGATAGTCCGGTTTATCGAACGAATATGCAACTCACGCGCGCTGCCGACTACGCTGTCAGAGTCATGATTCACATGGCGGGGCTGCCGCTGGGGACGACGGTCCGGTTGAGGACGCTGGCGACCGCAGTGGTGGTTCCGGAGAATTTTCTAGCGAAGGTGTTGCAGACGTTGTCGCGAGCGGGGATGGTGTTATCGCGACGCGGCCCGGATGGCGGATTCGAACTGGTGCCAAGCAGCATGCAGGCTACCATTCTCGATGTGGTGGACGCCGTCGAGGGGCCGGTTCAGTTGAATTCTTGCCTTGGGGAAAGCGGATGCTGCGAGCGTAAGGAGTGGTGTCCAGCGCACAAAGTATGGGCGGAGGCGCAGATTGCGATGCTGAAAGTGTTGGGCAGAGACACGATCGGCGAACTGGCGATGCGGGTGGCGAAGAGCCAGACTGTGGAGTTAACAGCGCCAGTAGCCTAGAGATCGAGGCAGAGTTCGCCAAGGAGCGAGTTTCGCAGAATCGGTTTCGACCCGCGCGAAACTTTCCTTCCCATTAGTTCCAGCGAAACCAACGAACAGCCAATAAAAACGAAATGCCTCCCCAGAGGGCGAGCACAAGCAGTCGGCTGCTTTGGGCGGCGAGGCCTGCGCCTTCGATGATGGTGGCGCGGAGCGCATCGTTGAGCGCGGTCAGCGGGAGTGCCTTGATGATGGGAAGGACGGCGGCGGGGAAGCGCTCGTAAGAAAAGAAGACGCCGGAGAAGATCCACATCGGCATCATGACGAGGTTGATGAGTCCGCTCGCGGTTTCGATCTTTTGTGCGCGGCTGGCGGTAAGGAGGCCGAGTCCGCCGAAGGCGAGCGCGCCGATGGCGCTGATGAGGAGGATGGAGAGCCAGGAACCGTTGACGCGCATGCGGAAGACGAGAATGCCGAAGCCGAGCATGAGCACGAGTTCGGTGAGCATGAGGACGAGACGACTGGAGGCGACGGCGAGGAGGAAGTCGCCGCGACGCATAGGCGTCGCCAGGTAACGCTTGAGCAGTTTGCGCTGGCGCATGTCGACGAGCGCGAAACCGACGCCCCACATGCCGGATCCCATGAGGTTCATGCCGAGCAATCCAGGAATGAGGAAATCGATATAGCGAGAGCCTGGAGCAGTGGAGACTGTGGTCGAGACGGCGAGAGGATTTTTTCGTCCAGCGCCGGCTTGTAAGGCATCGTCAACGGCGAGACGGGCGAGAGAGCTTTCAGGGCGAGCGGGATCGGTGAGGTATTCGAAGGTTCCGTCAGGCTTGGGGATGATGACGAGATCGAATTTTCCGAAATGAAAGGCGCGCTCGGCTTGATCGCGCGGCAAGACTTCGGCGTGAACAGTGCCGTGAGTCTGAGCGTCTTTGAGCAGGTCGGAGACGTGAGCGGCCTCGGGTGAGGCGACGATGGCGACGCGACTGATGTCCGCGGGCTTATTGCGGAAGGCGATTCCGAGACCGAAGGCGAGCAGGAGCGGGAAGATGAAGATCCAGAAGACGACTTCGGGTTCGCGCGCGAGTTCTTTGAGACGCGCGGCGAGGAGATGGGAGTATCCGGACCAGCGACTGGTCTTCATGAATCGTGTTTGGTCAGCGGGAGGCACGGGGCTAGTAGTCGGTGAAGTCACTGGGATCAGTCCTCGCGAAGGTGGCGTCCGGTGAGTTGGACGAAAACGTCTTCCAGGCTGGCCTGGCGGGTGGTGAGATGTTCGAGCCGCAGGCCCTGTTTGCCGATCGCGGCGAGCAGCGCGGGAATGGTTTGATGGGGCTCGGAGGCGCGAAGGACGGTGAGTCCATTGTCGTGAAGAACCGATTCGACGCCGGGAAGCGAGCGCCAGTGGTCGGCGAGAGATGAGGCGTCGGAGCTGGTGGCGAACTCGATCATCTGATGGCCGCAGTGAGTTTCAATTAACTCGGACGGCGAGCCGGAGGCGATGACGCGGCCGTGGTCGATGATGGAGAGGCGGTCGCAAAGTCGCTCGGCTTCGTCCATGTAATGGGTGGTCAGGAGGACGGTGCCGCCGCGGCGTTGAAATTCGCGAATGATGTCCCAAAGCTGACGGCGGCTCTGGGGATCGAGTCCGGTGGTGGGCTCGTCGAGAAAGAGAAGGCGCGGATTGGCAACGAGCGCGGTGGCGACGGCGAGACGCTGCTTCTGTCCGCCGGAGAGCTTGCCAACCCAGGAGTCGGCTTTCTCGGTGAGGACGAGTTCTTCCATGACGACGTCGGGGGAAAGCGGGTTCTTGTAGAAGCTGGCAAAGAGCTCGATGGTTTCGCGGACGGTGAGCTTTTCGGCGAGACGAGTTTCCTGTAGCGAGATGCCGAGAAGTTCGCGAAGTTCGCGCTGGTTATTCGCCCACGTCATGCCGAGGACTTCGACTTCGCCGGAAGTGGCAGCGAGCAGTCCTTCGAGAATTTCGATGGTCGTAGTTTTGCCGGCACCATTGGGGCCAAGCAGGCCGAAACATTCGCCGGCACGGATTTCGAGGTCGAGTCCGGCGACGGCTTCCAGCTTTCCGTCATAGGTTTTATGAAGATTGCGACAACGAACGGCGACGCTCATGGGGTGGTAGGGATTCTACACGGTAAGTGAGAAGGGATCGACAAAGCACAATTGTTGCAAGAGTTCGGTCTGCAAACGTTCAGCGGGAAGCGCGTAAGACGGGAGCGAATCGTGGCGTGGAATATCGTTTGTGGGTAGATCTTCTCTAAGAGGCGGATGGGGATTTGAGCGGGTTGGCGTAAATGGGTGTGGGGTAGAAGTTTAGGGTTCGACAGAGAATGTCTGTGTCAGCGAGGGGACACTTTCGCCATTATTTTTGACATGTAGTTTGCAGGACTAAGTAAACAAAAAGGTAATCCACAGCGCTTCCAAAGCTATGATTCTGCATCAACGTTCTAAGCAAGCGTGTGCTTCTCGTGTAAGTAATCGCTTGCATTCTCTGGGTATTCGATTCGGGGTCGTGCATGTTGCCAAGGCTAGTTGTGGGTCAGATCAGAGTATTGATAGCGGATCATGACATTTTAGCTTGTACGTTACTGGCAAGCCGTTTACGCAAACACCGTCAATTTCACGTTACGGAATGCGCAGCGAATGCGGCAGCGACCGTGGACGTTATGGAGAAAGTGCGCCCAGCCGTGGCGTTGATATCGGCGAGCCTTCCGGAAGATCCCCGAGGAGGGTTTGCAGTTCTTAAGAAGATGCAGCCGTGGTCGCCGAGCGTTCGTTCGGTCCTGATGCTGGAGGGATCGGACCAGCACGCGGTGGTGGAGGCATTCCGTTACGGAGCCCGCGGTGTGTTCATGCGCTCGGCTTACCGATTCGAGACGCTGTGCAAGTGCGTGCATCGAGTACACCAGGGACAGGTGTGGGCAGACAGCAAACAGTTGGATCACGTGCTTGAGGCGTTCGCGCAAACGGAGTCGGTGCCATTTGCGAATTCGGAAGCGGCGAAACTGGTGAGCAAGCGTGAGAGGGATGTGATTCGGCTGGTAGTGGACGGCCTGAGCAACAGGGAGATTGCGCAGCAATTGAAGCTCAGCGAACACACGGTCAAAAACTACGTCTTCCGGATTTTTGACAAACTGGGTGTTTCGAACCGGGTGGAACTGGTTCACTACGCGTTGTCGCGCAAAGAAATGCTGAGGCCGGACGGAGAGGCGGGGAATCGCGATACCGAACGGGCTTTGCGGCAAGCGGCATCGTAGTCATCGTGGCGGGCGCCAGCCGCCCAATGTTTTCTCATTCCTTCGTGGTTGCGTGGTCCGGCGCCGAGGCGACCCTGGTCCCTGAAAATTTCTGCTGTGCAACCTCGAGCGCCGTTCAAGGCTTCCGAGCATGGAAGCAGCCTGGCTCCGGGCCCCATGAACGACCTCGCCGCTTAGTAAACGTTTGAGAGTCCGGTTCGTCCAACGGATGCGGTGATGGTTTGTTCTTTCTTTACCATTCTTTACGAATCATTACAGCTAAGTGCTTTACGAGTACGTGACCATTGAATTTACAATGTAAAACTTAAGTCTGAGCGTCTCCCGCAGGGATTTCGCGCTTCTCAGGATGCACCACAAGTCAGATGGAAACTCAAAAGTATGAAACTTACGTGGCGGCTGACCACCAGCTGCCACCCTCGCAAGAACCACACAGGCGACATCGCTGGGTTTGGGTAGTGGTGATCGCTGCTTTCGCGTTGCTGGCATGGCTAATCGTGCGGCATAAAGGCACGAGCCAGGCAACAGCCGGACCCGCGGCAGGGGGGCGTCGGGGGGCGATGCTGGGACCGGTTCCGGTCACTACGGCCACGGCAAAAACGGGTAATCTCGGAATCTACCTGAGCGCGATAGGGACGGTGACGCCGGTTTACACCGTTTCGATTTCGGCGCAGGTCAATGGCGTCATCACCCAGGTGCACTATCACGAAGGCCAGCTGGTCAAGAAGGGCGACCCGCTGATCGAGATCGACAGCCGTCAATACGAAGCACAACTGGAACAGGCGCAGGGTGCCCTGCAGCGTGATCAGCATCTGCTGGCCGAGGCGCAGATGGACCTGGAGCGCTACAAGCAAGCATGGTCGCGCAATGCGATTCCTCGCCAGACGCTGGAAGACCAGGAGAAGGTGGTTCAGCAATACGAAGGCACGGTGAAAAACGATGAGGGCGCCGTGCGGCTGCAAGAAGTGCAGGTTGCATATTGCCACATTGCGTCTCCGATCAGCGGGCGAGTCGGATTGCGGTTGGTGGACCCAGGGAACCTGGTGACCGCGAATGGCACGACGGCGCTGGTGGTGATCACGCAGACAGATCCAATGACGGTGATCTTCACATTGTCGGAAGATAGCCTCAGCCAGGTGGTTGAGCAGGTGCAGAAGGGTAAAAAGTTGCCGGTGGAGGCGTGGGACCGCCAGTTGAAGAACAAAATCGCCACCGGACACCTGGCGACGATCGACAATCAAATTGACACGACGACGGGAACGCTTCGTTTGCGTGCCATGTTCGACAACCGCAAAGACGAGTTGTTTCCCAACCAGTTTGTGAATACGCGCATGCTGGTAAACACCCTGCAAAACCAGGTGCTGGTGCCGTCTTCGGCGGTGCAGCACAACGGCGACGCGGCGTTCGTTTACGTCATCGAGAACGGGCAAGTGAAGATGACGCCGGTAAAGACCGGGCCGACCGACGCGGGAATGACGTCGGTGTCGGGGATCAAGGCAGGGGATGTGTTGGCCGACAGTAGTTTTGACAAGTTGCAGGACGGCGCGAAGATCACGGTTTCGAAGACGCCATTGCCGTCCGGATCGGCCGAGAATTCGTTGTGAGTCCTTCCCGCCCATTCATATTGCGGCCGGTGGCGACGTCGTTGTTGATGGCGGCCATCCTGCTCGCCGGAATCGTTTCGTGGACGCAGTTGCCCATCTCTGCGCTTCCGCAGGTGGATTATCCAACTATCCAGGTCTTCACGCAGTATCCGGGGGCCAGCCCCGATGTAATGGCCAGCACGGTGACGGCGCCGCTGGAGCGTCAGTTTGGCGAGATGCAGGGATTGAGCCAGATGACCTCGACGAGTGCGGCAGGAATTTCGGTGATCGTGCTGCAGTTTAACCTGTCGCTTAACATCGACATTGCGGAGCAAGAGGTGCAGTCGGCAATCAATGCCGGGGGCAGTTTTCTGCCTGCAGATCTGCCGACGCCGCCAATCTACAGCAAGACGAATCCGGCGGATGCGCCGGTGCTGACTCTGGGGATCACTTCGGACTCGATGCCGCTTTCGCAGGTAGAGGATTTAATCGACACCCGCCTGGCACCGAAGCTGTCGCAGCTCGCCGGAGTGGGGTTGGTGAGCATTAGTGGCGGACAGAAGCCGGCGATCCGGATCCAGGTAAACCCGGTGGCGCTTTCTTCCTACGGAATCAACCTGGAAGATGTGCGGACGGCGCTGACGCAGTCGAGCGTGAATGCGGCGAAGGGGAATTTCGACGGGCCGCGTCAGGACTACCAGATTGATGCGAATGACCAGATCACGGTCGCGAATGGATACAAGGATGTACTGATCGCCTATCGCAACAACTCGCCGGTGTTCGTGAAGGACGTGGCGAATGTCGTGAATGGCGTAGAGAACAACCGGCAGGCCGCGTGGATGAACAATCATCCGGCGATCATTCTGAATATTCAGCGACAACCGGGCGCGAACACGATCAACGTGGTGAAGGGAATTAAAAAGCTGCTGCCCCAGTTGCAGCAGAACCTTCCGGCATCGATCAAGATCACTAACCTAACGGACCTGACTACCAGTATTCAGGCGTCGATTGACGATGTCTATTTCGAGCTGGGGCTCACCGTCTTTCTCGTGATTCTGGTGATCTTTCTCTTCCTGCGAAGCATTTGGGCCACCGTCATCCCGGGGGTCGCGGTGCCGATTTCGCTCATCGGCACGCTGGCGGTGATGTACCTGCTGGGATACAGCCTCGACAATTTGTCGCTGATGGCGCTGACGATTTCGACCGGATTCGTGGTGGACGACGCCATCGTAATGATCGAGAACATATCGCGATACATCGAAGCCGGGGATAAGCCGATGCAGGCGGCGCTAAAGGGCGCGGAGCAGATCGGGTTCACGATCGTATCGTTGACGGTTTCGCTGATCGCGGTTCTGATCCCGCTGCTGTTCATGGCAGACGTGGTGGGGCGGCTATTCCGTGAGTTTGCTGTAACTCTGGCGGTAACGATCGTGATCTCGGCGGTGGTGTCGCTGACCTTGACACCAATGATGTCGGCGCGAATTCTGCGGCACAACCCCGAAGAGCAGCAGTCGAGGTTGTACCGGGTTTCGGAGAATGCTTTCGAGCGGATGATCGGGTTTTATGGGCGGACCCTGAAGGTGGTCTTGCGCTACCGGACGATCACACTGATGGTGGCGCTGGCGACGCTGGTGTTGACGGTCGTCCTTTATGTCTTCATCCCGAAGGGATTCTTCCCGGTGCAGGACACAGGGGTGATCCAGGGAATATCGCAGGCACCGCAATCGATTTCGTTCTCAGCGATGGCACAAAAGCAGCAGGAACTGGCGAGCGTGATCCTGAAAGATCCAGCGGTGGACAGCCTGTCGTCGTTTATCGGCGGGGATGGAACGAACACGACGCTGAACAGCGGACGCTTCTCGATCAACCTGAAGCCGCTGAACCAGCGAGACATGAGCGCGGCGGATGTGATTCGCAGACTGCGTGACAGTCTGCAGAGCGTTCAGGGCATAACGCTGTATATGCAGCCGGTGCAAGACATCACTGTGGACGACCGCGTGAGCCGGACGCAGTATCAGTACACCCTGGAAGATCCGGACATCGATGAACTGAATGGCTGGACGAACAAGTTCGTGGACCGGCTGAAGAGCATAAAGGACATCGAGGATGTCGCGACGGACCAGCAGACTGGGGCGCGGGCGCTGTACCTGTCGATCGATCGTGTGACTGCCTCGCGGCTGGGAATTTCGCCATCGACGGTGGATAACACACTGTACGACGCGTACGGGCAACGGCAGATCAACACGATGTACACGCAGCTGAACCAGTATCACGTGATCCTGGAGACGGCGCCGGAGTGGCAGCAGGTTCCAGAAAACCTGGACCACTTGTATATCCAGTCGAACGCGTCGTCGGGTGCAACGGGAGCGAGTGCGGTGACTTCGTTTTCATCGTCGGCATCGTCGGCTGCGGGATCGAATGCGACCACGACTTCGGTGCTGTACACGCCAGCTACTGCGAACTTAGCTCCTCCGGCACGGGCGGTTCCGTCGGTTTCAACGGCGAAGCCGACTGCGGCGAGTTCGACGATGGCGAACGCAGTGCCGTTGAGCACGTTCGCTCATGTCGCAACAACCACGGAAGCACTGACGATCAATCACCAGGGGCAGTTTCCTTCGGTGACGGTTTCGTTCAACCTGGGGCCGCGAGCGGCGTTGGGGAGTGCGATCACCGAAATCGAGAAGGCCGCCAAAGATACCAAGTTTCCGAAAACCGTGCAGGCGGATTTCCAGGGGACGGCGGCATCTTTCCGGAATTCGCTGTCGAACGAAGTGTTGCTGATCCTGGCAGCGCTGGTGACTGTGTATATCGTGCTCGGCGTGCTGTATGAGAGCTTCATTCATCCGATCACGATTTTGTCGACCCTGCCTTCGGCGGGCGTAGGCGCATTGATGGCGCTGATCCTGTTCCGCCAGGATTTGAGCGTAGTGGCAATTATCGGAATCATCCTGCTGATCGGCATTGTGAAGAAGAACGGCATCATGATCGTCGACTTCGCGCTCGAGGCTGAAAGGCAATTCGGGAAGACATCGGAAGAGGCGATTTACGAAGCCAGCCTGCTTCGTTTTCGTCCGATCATGATGACGACCATGGCGGCGTTGCTAGGCGGGTTGCCGTTGGCCCTCGGCCAGGGGCTCGGCTCAGAGTTGCGGCGACCGCTGGGTATCGCAATGGTTGGCGGACTGCTGGTCAGCCAAGTGCTAACGCTTTACACGACGCCGGTGATTTATGTCTTCTTCGATGCGCTCGGTCAGAGGTTCAGCCGCAGAGGCAAGCGGCGTGACGCCGACATCAACATGCCGAGGGAAGTAGGACCGGAGCCAAGAGTGTCATGAGTTTGTCTTCGGGATTCATTCGGCGGCCGGTCGCGACGACGCTGCTTACGGTGGCGGTGGCCATCGTGGGGGCGGTTGCGTTTACGGTGTTGCCGGTGGCCCCGCTGCCGCAGGTCGATTTTCCTACCATTTCCGTTAATTCCAGCCTTCCGGGAGCAAGCGCGCAAATCATGGCGTCATCGGTAGCGACGCCGCTGGAACGTCAACTCGGTCATATTGCGGGAATCACCGAGATGACCTCTTCGAGTTCGCTCGGGAACACATCGATCTCGCTGCAATTCGATTTGAGCCGTGACGTGGATGGCGCAGCACGCGACGTGCAGGCGGCGATCAATGCGGCGCGAACGTATCTGCCGGCGAATCTTCCGCAGAACCCGAGTTATCGCAAGGTAAATCCGGCGGACGCGCCGATCATGATCATCAGCCTGAGATCGGATAAGTACGATGTCGCGAAGGTTTATGACCTGGCCTCGACGATCCTGATGCAGAAGTTGTCGCAGATCCAAGGCGTGGGGCAGGTGTTTGTCGGCGGGGGCGCTACGCCGGCGGTGCGAGTGGAAGTGGATCCGACGAAGCTGGAGAGCTATGGGCTGACGATTCCGAATGTGCGATCACTGCTGAGCCTGCAGAATTCGCACGAGCCGCGCGGTCAGATTGCAAATCAGGACATGACCGCCGACATCGTCACCAACAGTCAAATCTTCGATGCTGACGATTACAAGCAGCTGGTAATCGGCTATCACAACGGGACTGCGGTGCGATTGAGCGATGTGGCCGACATCGTGAACTCGACGCAGGATTTGCGGACGGCGGGATATACGGATGGAGTGCGCTCGATCACAGTGCTGATCTTCCGGCAGCCTGGAGCGAACATCATCGATACGGTGGACCGGATCCGAGAGCAAATCCCATTCCTGAAGGCGGTTTTGCCACAGGGCGTCACGTTCACCATCGTGCTGGACCGTACTACGACGATTCGGGCATCGGTGGACACGGTGGAAGCGACGCTGGTGACGTCGATCTGCCTGGTGGTAGTTGTTGTGTTCCTGTTTCTGCGGACCTTCCGCAGCACTATTATTCCCGCGGTTGCGGTACCGGTTTCGCTGGTAGGAACGTTCGGCGCGATGTACCTGTTTGGCTTCAGCCTCGACAACCTTTCGTTGATGGCGCTGACGATTTCGACAGGTTTCGTTGTTGATGATGCGATTGTGGTGATGGAGAACATCACGCGACACCTGGAAGCGGGCATGAAGCCGTTTGAAGCGGCGCTGAAGGGTGCGAAGGAAATTGGATTCACGGTGTTCTCGATCAGCATGTCGCTGGTCGCGGTGTTCATTCCGATCCTACTGATGGCGGGAATTGTGGGGCGACTGTTCCGCGAGTTCGCGATTACGCTCTCGACGGCGATTGTCGTTTCGATGCTGATTTCGCTCACTACTACGCCGACAATGTGCGCGTACCTGCTGAAGTCGAAGGATGAGGACGACAAACACGGATGGTTTTACCGGGCGAGCGAGCGAGTATTCAACGGCCTTCTGTCGCTTTATCGAAAGACATTGTTGTGGGCGTTGGACAATCCGGGGCTGATGATCACAGTACTGGTGCTGACGATCGCGATGAACTGGCTGATCATTGCGAGGATTCCGAAGGGGTTCTTCCCACAGCAGGACACGGGCGCGCTTGTCGGTGGTGTGCAGGGGCCGCAGGATGCGTCGTTTCCATATATGAATGCGTCGATCCTGCAGATGGTGAAGATCATCAAGTCCGATCCGGCGGTGCAGTATGTGAATGCATACACGGGCGGGCGCGGATCAGCGAACGGCGGGTTTATCTATATTGCGCTGAAGCCATTGGGGGAGCGCAAAGATTCTGCAATGCAGGTGATCGCGCGCCTGCGGCCCAAGATGGCAAAGTTGCCGCTCCCGAATGCGTTCTTCCAGCCGGTCCAGGACTTGCGAATTGGTGGCCGGTCGAGCAATGCGCTGTACCAGTACACGATCCAGTCGGACAATATTCCGGACCTGGCGAAGTGGGGGCCGATACTGCTGGCCAACATGAAGAAAATGCCGATACTGCAGGACGTGAACAGCGACCAGCAGAACGGCGGCTTGCAGGAACTGCTTACGTACGACCGGACGGCAGCGGCACGATTAGGGCAGACGGCGCAGTCGCTCGACAGCCTGCTGTATTCGGCGTTTGGACAGTCGCAGGTGTCGGTGATGTACACGCCGCTCAACCAGTATTACGTGGTGCTGGAGGTGGCGCCGCATTACTGGCAATCCCCGGAGGGATTGGACACGATTTATTTCCGTACAGGTTCGCCAACGGCGGGTTCGGGGGCAGGGTCCACAGGAGCGAGCGTGATGGCTCCTTTGTCGACGCTGTCAGTGCACCAGACCACGACGACGCCGTTGCAGGTGAATCACACTGGTTTGTTCCCTTCCGTCACGGTATCGTTCAACCTGGCGCCTGGGGCATCGATGAGCGACGCGGCGCTGGAGATCCAGCAGATGGAGCAGAAGCTGGGAATGCCGTCGACCGTGCGTGGCTTCTTTGCTGGAACATTCCAGGCCTATCAGCAGTCGCTAGATTCCGAGCCCATTCTTCTTATTACGGCCGTGTTCGCGGTCTATATCGTTCTCGGCATCCTCTACGAGAGCCTGATGCATCCGCTGACGATTTTGTCCACGCTGCCTTCGGCGAGTGTGGGCGCGATGCTGGCCCTGATGATCTTCGGCATGGACCTGAACGTGATTTCGATTATCGGGATTGTGCTGCTGATTGGAATCGTGAAGAAGAACGCAATCATGATGATCGACTTTGCGCTGATGGCAGAGCGTGTAGAAGGGAAGACGACGAGAGAGTCGATCTTCGAAGCGTGCATGTTGCGCTTCCGGCCGATCCTGATGACGACGATGGCGGCGATTTTTGGCGCGCTGCCGCTGGCGCTGGGAACGGGAACCGGATCAGAGTTGCGGCGGCCGCTGGGCATCACAATCGTTGGCGGATTGATCTTGAGCCAGTTGATCACGCTTTACACCACCCCAGTCGTGTACCTCGAGCTCGACCGCCTGCGCCTTTGGTTGCTCCGCTGGTTATTCGGCAAGAGTCACGACACACTTTCCGAGGCGAATTTGCCTCAACCGGAGTAATGCTTTGCGAATGCCGTACAAAGGCAGACGTATGATGGCCTGTAATCCTAAAAAACTTTTTTTGCTGCTGACGATCGGTTCGTTGCTTGTTCTCGCCGGATGCACGGTTGGTCCGAAGTATCACCCTCCGACGGCGTCGGTGCCTTCCGCGCCCAACTACAAAGAATCGACGGTGAACTTTCAGAACACCGAAGGCTGGAAGGTGGCCAGTCCGCAAGATGCGCTGATTAAAGGGAAGTGGTGGGAGATCTTTAACGACACGGAACTGAATGGCCTGGAAGAGCAGCTCGTCATCAATAACCAGAATATTCAGCAATTCTTCCAGAACTTCATGGAAGCGCGAGCGCTGGTGGCAGAGGCACGAGCGCAATATTGGCCGACGGTGAGCACGAATCCGTCGTGGAACCGGTCGAAAGTTTCCGGGACATTGACGAACTCGCAGCAGGCGAACCCCGGCCGTACGAGCACGGTGATTAACTTCCCGATTGATGTGGCGTGGACTCCGGATTTCTTCGGCAAGATCCGGAACCAGGTGCGATCGGAACAATTTGGCGCGCAGATAAGCGCGGCTGACCTGGAAAACGAGCGCCTGACAGAAGAAGCGGCGCTGGCGCAGTTTTATTTCGAGATCCGCGGGCAGGACGCGCTGCAGAAGATCCTCAGCGATACGGTGGCTGCGGATCAGAAATCGCTCGAATTGACGCAGACGCTGTACGAGACCGGAATCGACGCTTATCTGTCGGTGGTGGAAGCGAAGCTGACACTCCAGACGGCACAGGCCCAACTGACGAATGTGGGGATACTGAGAGCACAGTACGAGCACGCAATTGCGACTCTGCTCGGAAAGCCGGCGACGGAGTTCGCGATGCCAGTGAGGCCGATGCTGGTGGCGCCGCCCCCGATCCCGGTGGGAATGCCTTCGAAATTGCTGGAACGGAGACCCGATATCGCCGCGGCGGAACGATTGCTGGCACAGGACAATGCGATTATCGGTATCGGCTACGGAGCGTTTTTCCCGAACATCACGCTTTCAGCCACGGGAGGAATCGAGAGTTCGAAATTCTCGAACCTGTTCACCTGGCCGAGCCGATTCTGGTCGATCGGGCCGTCCATTTCGCAGACGATTTTTAATGGCGGATTGTATCGCGCAGAATTGCACCAGTACACCGCGACCTACAACGCAAATCTGGCGACTTACCGGCAGACGGTGTTAACGGCGTTCCAGCAGGTGGAGGATTCACTGGCAGCGGTGCGTATCTATTCGCAGGTGATCGCGCAGCAGCAAGAGGCAGTGAACTCGGCCCAGCAGTATCTGGGAATTGAGATGGACCGATATCAGATCGGTATTGACCCTTATTTGAACGTGATTATCGCGCAGAACAGCCTGCTCAACAATCAGCAAACGCTGGCGACGCAACAGATCGACCAGATGGTTCAGGCGGTGGATCTGGTGGTGGCGCTGGGTGGAGGATGGGATCGAAGCCAGTTGCCGACGCCAGAGCAGGTTTCGCACACGTCGTCGTCGGACTACAAGCTGCCGTAGAAGTTAACTCCTGGCTGAGCGAACCTGTGCATTGCGGGCGGATTCGGCTTTCAACCGCTTGACGATGAAGGCAGCGAAATTGCCTTCGTGCTTGGTAGGAATCTGTGTGGATTCGGCCTCCACCAATTTCCAGACACGCTGATGCAGCTCGGGGCTGATCAGAACCTGTCCGGCCGCCGCGCCGGAGCAATAACGCGAAGCGCGATTGACGGTGTCGCCGATGACGGTGAACTCCATGCGTTCGGCGGCACCGATGAAGCCGTGAAGCACCTCACCGCAATGAACCCCAATTCCAATTTCGCATAGCGGGTGATTCGTCAGAGCTCGAACTCGATTCATTTCGCGCATGGCTGCCTGCATGTCGACGGCGGCGGCGACGGCTTTGGCGCTGTGCTGCGCGTCGGGTTCCGGGCTGCCGAAGACAGCAAGGATGGCATCTCCCATGAACTTGTCGATGGTGCCGTCGTTGCGGAAGATCGCTTCCGTCAGGCAGGAGAAGTATTCGTTCAACATGTCGACGATGGCCTCGGTGTCCATTCCTTTGGTCATTTGCGTGAATCCGCGAATGTCCGAGCAAAGGATGGTGACTTCGGAACGTTCGCCGCCGGGACGGAGGCGGCCGTGAGAGGCTTTTTCGAGAAGACGCGAGCGAATCCTGGGCGAGAAACTGGTCATCAGCCGTTCAAGCAGATCGTTCTTACGGCGAAGATCGTCAGTTAGCTGACGATTAGCGACGGCCATCGCTGCCTGGTGAGCAACGGCGACGACGAGGCGCAGGTCGTCGTGTGTGAATTGTCCGGACTCGTAGTTGTCGAGAGTGACGGCACCAAAGGCAGAACCGTTCCATATCAATGGTGCATAGATGCCGGTGACTCCGTGATGCTCCTGCTGGCTGCTGGTGAGGTTCTCGGTGCGATGCCAGATGAAACCTTCGCGACGATCCATTGCCTCCTGCACCGAAGTCAGGCTGACGGCAGGAGCGCCGGCGGGTAAGTGTGCCTTTAGAAGAAGTTCGCCGGTGCGGCTGTCTGCGATGAGAACGTTGCCGCGTTGAGCCGCTGGAACGGCATCGATGAGACGCTCCAGCATTTTCTGAAGCAAGTCGTCGATGTCCCCGGCCAATCCATACTGCCAAGGCAGTTCGTAAAAGAGAGAGAGGCGTCGGTCGGCGTCGGCGGCTGCATCACTACGCGAGACGGCTACGGTGGCGTCAAGGGTTTCGGTGACGCTGGGGTCGTGGCGAGTCTCAGTGTTGGCGGTGGAGTCGGCGAGGGGAGAATTCGTGATCGTCGCGAGGCGATTCGAACCATTCGAATACGCAGACGCTGTCGAACGATGATAGGAGATGGATTCTCGCAAAGAGCCAGGCTCAACGCCCTCGGCCTCGAGCATCGCGAGCAGACTGGTGTTTGACTGGTCGAGGAGAGCGGCACAGAACGGCATGAGGCCGACGAACGGAGCACGATGATCGCGTGCGCTTGCGGCAGCGAGGGCAAAAGCGTGACGCGATGAGGTTGAGCGGCTGATCCTGGTGTCGGATGCCGCGGGAATCGGATCACTGGCACCGGAAAAGCGAGAACGCAGTCTACGACGAAGAGAAATGGGATCGCATCTGACACTACGCATCACGGAAGCCAGCGTTTCCCATTCCTGGCGTGTGGCGGAGATCGCTTCCGGAGAGAGGGAATGTTCGCCGGCCAAAGCCTTGTCGAGGCTGCAAGCGCCAAGAAAGAGATGTTCGGGCTCAATAAGGGAGTGGCCTGAACGCAAGGCCTCGTTCGCCGCGAGTCGCCAAGCCAAGGAAACAGCGGGCGAGAGTTCGAGATGAGGCATCCAGGTCTGCCCTCCGGCAAGGTCGCGCCTCACTTTAGCGTTGTCGTGCGGCGGGTTCAAGTTCTTTACTTTGGCAGGAAGATAGGTAAATAATCGGCGGGTTTCGGGATGGTGGGATGGCGGGCGAAGAAAACCGGTTCAACCAAGATGTGACAACTCCGGTGAAGTTGGATGGTAACCAGGCGTCGAGCGCCGGCGCGGAAGGTACCGCCGTCGCTTTTGGCAGAGTTCAAACCAGTGGAAGCGGTCCCGCGTCCACTGCACAACCTGATCGTTCCGATTCAACTCCCGCAATTCAATATGGTTTTTTGCTCTGTGAACGCTTCCGGGTGGTGCGGTTTATTGCACGCGGCGGGATGGGAGAGGTGTATGAAGCGGAAGACCTCGAACTGCGAGAACATGTTGCGCTGAAGACTGTCTTGCCAGAAATCGCTGGCGACGAGCGGGCGATGGAGCGCTTCAAAAGAGAGATTTACCTGGCACGCAAAATCAGCTCGACACAGGTCTGTCGAATTAATGATCTATTCCGGCATAAGCCATCCGCGGAAGGCGTAGCCGAGCAGTGTCCACGCGAAGTGACATTTCTGACGATGGAGTTGCTGCGCGGAGATTCTTTGGCTGCGCTGATTCGAGCGAAGAAACGACTCACTACGGAAGAAGCATTTCCGTTGGTGAAACAGATGGTTGAGGGTCTGGCGGCGGCGCATCGTGTCAACGTTATCCATCGCGACTTCAAGAGTGCGAATGTGATGCTGGTGCCAGAGGATGGCGGATATCGCGCGGTGGTGACCGATTTTGGGCTGGCGCGCAGCGGGGAATCGGGAGGGGATCAACACAGTCTGACGGGATCGGACGACATTGTTGGAACACCGATCTATATGGCGCCAGAGCAGGTCGAATGCGCAGAAATAACGACCAGAGCTGACATCTACGCGCTCGGAGTCGTGATGTACGAGATGGTGACCGGCACGTGGCCGTTCGTTAGCGACACGAGATTGGCGATGGCGATGAAGCGCCTGACCGAGCCGCCAGTTCCGCCGAGCCAGCACGTTTGCGATCTCGATCCGCGATGGGAAGCGGCAATTCTGCGGGCACTGGCGAGGCGTCCGGAAGACAGGTTTGCCAAGGTGACGGAAATTGTAGGGGCGTTGCAAGGCAAGAAACCTGTAGAGACTCCATCGACGTGGACGGGACCGACAACATGGAGCGCGCCGCAAACTGAAACAGTGGCAATCCGTCGGAAGCGGAAGTGGGTGGTGCCTTCAGTTGTCGGGGCCGTATTGTTATTGGCCTTGTTGGCGTACACGGGATATCGCAGTTGGTTGAGGCCAAAGACAGCGACTGGTGATCGGCGTCCGGTGGTGGCCGTCGTCGGCTTGCAGAACCTGTCGGGACGGAAAGAGGACGACTGGCTGGCGACGGCGCTGCCAGAGATGGTGTCTGCGGAACTGGCCTCGGACGATAAGGTTAGAACGGTTTCGGGCGAAGACGTTGCCCGGGTGAAGATTGAACGGTTACTTCCTCAGAATATCCCGGTAAGTAAAGACAATCTGCCATTGGTGGCGAGCGATCTGGGAACGTCGTTCCTGGTAACGGGGTCTTACGTACTTTCGGGGCAGCAGGGAGCGAGAGAACTGCGGCTTGACCTCCACCTGGTGACTCGGAATGGCGATGAGGTGGGGACGATTTCGGAGAGTGGAAGCGAGTCATCTCTATCCGCTATTGCGACGCGGGCCAGTGCGCAGTTGCGTCACAAGCTGGGAGTTGCGGCCGCCGAGAGCAATGTAACGGCAGCGATACGCGCGACTGTGCCGAGCAATCCGGAGGCGGGGCGACTTTACGCGGAAGGACTAGCGAGGCTGCGCGCATTTGATGCGATAACGGCACAGGACGTCTTGCAAAAAGCCGAAGCGATTGAGGACAGTCCAGCAATTCATTCAGCCCTGGCGACGGCCTGGAAGCAACTGGGATATGACGCGAAGGCGACGGAAGAGGCGAAACTCGCACTCGATTCCGCGAAGAAGATTGACGGTCTGCCAAGAGATTTTGCTTTTGGGCTAGAGGCTCGTTATGACGAACTGAGCAACCAGTGGGATAAAGCGATGGATATCTACAGTTCTTTGCGCCGCTTCTATCCCGGAAAGCTGGAATACGGATTGCGCCTAGCAGCGACCCAGACTGAAGGCGGAAAGCCGGACCAGGCTCTCAACACTTACGCAGATTTGAGGAAGCAGTTGCCCGCTTCTGAAAGCGATCCGCGCATTGATTTGGGAGAGGCGGAAGCGAATGAGCGGATGGGACGGCCCGAGGCGCAACTTGCAGCGGCGAAGTCGGCGGCGGAGCATGCGGCACAGGACAAATTGCTGGCGGCTCCAGCACTGGTCAATCAGTGCATCGCGCTGGACAAGACGGGCAAGTACCCGCAAGCAATTGCCGCCTGCAAGTCGGCACAGCAGACGTACGACGTCTTTGGCGATGAGATGGGATCGGCATGGGCCACGAACAATATTGGCAATGCCCTGACAGACAATGGCGACATTGCGAGGGCGCGAACGGCTTATCAACTGGCGCTGACGGTCGCGACGAAAGTCGGGGCCAAAGGACATATGACAGGTGCGCTGATGAATATCGGCAAGACGTATTTCGTCAGCGGCGACAACGTTCGTGCAATGTCGTACTACGAACAATCGCTCACGCTGGCGAAGGAAATCGGAAACCAAAAGCAGACATCGTTGGCATTGAATAATCTGGCGAGCGCGCTTTTTTCGGCGGGAAGACTAAAGGAATCATCAAGCCGGTACGACGAAGCGGCGAATCTCGCATCGCAGATGGGGGACGAGGATACACGCGCGAATGCCCTGAGCAATCTAGCGGAGATAGAGATGGAGACTGGAGAACTTCCTGAGGCGCGGCGGAACTATGACGAGGCGCTGCAAATCTGGAAAAAGATGGACGCGAAGCCGAGTATAGCCAACTGCCTTGCCAGCTACGCGGAGTTGTTATCTATAGAAGGCGATCATGGGGGCGCCGGGAAGAAGATAGAAGATGCGCTAGCGTTAGCCGAGGAGATTAGGAGCAAGCCGACAGTAGCTGCGGTGTGGCTTTCCGCAGGCCAGACAGAAGTAGACGCGGGTGATTTTCCCGAGGCGGAAAAGTTTTTGGCGAAGGCGATTCCGGAATTTCACGAGGAGAATGATCCGGACAGCGAGATATATGCAAGGGCATATCTGGCGCGAGCGTTCCTAAGAGAAGGCAAGACTTCGGAGGCTGGAACCGCTCTAGAGCCGTTGGCCACGCTGAAGTCGTCTGTAAAACTCGTGAACCTGGAAGCGCAGATCAGCCGTGGCGCGTGGATGGTGAAAACGGGCCAGGCAGATTCAGGACGCAGGGAACTGGATGGAGCCATTCGGACGAGTAAGTTACTCCGCCTGACCCGGCTGCAACTGGAGGCGCAAGTTACCGAGCTCGAATCGGGACCAGCACCGTCGCGAGGTCAAGCGCAGCAGGTGCGTGACTCCGCGATTTCCAGTGGCTACAAAGCTTTGGCAGCACGTGCGGCCCGCATTCGTTAGTCTAGTCGAGGGACCCGCAATGTGATAATCTTCCGCCCACTCCTTCCCCAAAAGCAGTGATCCAGGGACAACCATGAAGTTGAAGTTGCTATTTCTGGTGGCGATTTGTCTGCTGGGCTACTCCGGGAAACTGCTGGCGCGTCCTCGCGCCGGCTCTACGAATTCCAGCCTGGGGTTTCAAAGCAACTGTCGAGATGGCGCGAGTCCCGACAACACCAGTTGCCCTCTCGTTTTGTTCGAGTCCCAAGCGGTTTATTCATCGAGCAACAGCGTTACGGGCTATTCCGGCACACATTTCACGGTGACGTTCACATCCTCTACGTGGTGCGACGAGGATCCGACAGCAAACTATCCCAGCGAGAAGAGATGCGGCAGCGGAAAGGTGTTCGAAATCCTGGAGGTTTCAATCTCCGGAGTGGACCCATCGATTGCAACGCTCAATCTGCGTTCGCTGGTCATTAACCAGGTGCAGGCCGATGCGAACTATGTATTTTGCGATCCGGACGAAAGTGGGGGAATTTCGCAGTGCGCACAGAATATAGGCGTGTCGGACGTTACGGCGTATGCGAATGTGACGCAGACTCGCTTCGACCTTGATTCAACTGCATTGCAGGGGTGTTTAACCGATTGTGTCGTTATTGCGACAGCGCAAACGTTCGATGTTCAGCTGGCATCGAATTTCCAGTTGGTCGCAGACGACGGCAATGGACATGTGTTTGCCGCCGGCACCCTGCCGCAGACGGATTACGCCGCGGCCGGGAATGACCAGACCGAATCCGCATACGTTGTGAGCAACAGCAATTTGCCTGCGGTGTATCCAGAAAATGTGGCAAATGCAACCAGTGCAGTTACAGATCCGAGTTCGGCTCCGAGTTGTGTTGATCCGGACTACGTGTATACGAACACGGTCTGGTTCGAATTCACGCCGACGGTGGCCACCCTGCTGCAGTTGGACACTTCCGGAAGCAACTACGACACGTTCATAGCGGTCTACAACGGAACGCCGGGCCAGTCGACGGAGATTGGATGCAACCAGGACATCAGCGATACGCAGTACCAATCGTTCCTGACAGTGGAAACGGATCCGCAGACGGGTTCGGCTCCGTATTACGTTCTGGTGGGCGAGCAAGGGTTGTCGTGGGATCCGAATCTGCATTTCACGATGTCGGCACCCCCTCTCCTCACGGCGTCAGAGCCTGCGATCACGTTAGCCATTGCTTTTGGAAGCACCACCTCGAAAACGTTCAACATCACTGCACATAACTCTGCGGTGACAAACATTCAGCTGAGTACGGATAATTCGCAGTTCAATGCTTCGGATAACTGTCCATCAACTCTGGGAGTTGGATCGAGCTGCCTCGTGACAGTCGGATTCACTCCGACGCAGGTGCACTCTACCGGAGTGCTGACAGTTTCGTGGGGAAGTACAGGGCAATCACTGCAGATTGGAATAGTGGGTTCGGGGACAGGCCCGCTGGCGACATTCGACACATCATCGCCAAGTCTCACTTTTCCGCGACAGTTTATCGGGACAAAGAGTGCGATGCTGCCAGTGTGCTCAGGGTGCCCGGGTGCATTTATTGTGGGCGATGCTGACGGGGACGGCAAACTCGACGTCATCACTGGAAGTACCCAAGGCACGATAACGGTTTATTTTGGAGATGGCGCCGGCGGTTTTACTCGTAACTCAACCGTTACTGGCTGTACTACAACGGCGAATATGTACACGGCTCCCTATCTTGTTACCGATCTCAACGACGATCAGAAGCCAGACATCGTTCTGATGTGTTCGCCGGGTTCAGGCGGAACGACATATGCGTCGGTGCTGCTCGGTACAGGTAACGGTAATTTTGGCGCGCCGAAACCTGCTTCGGCGTACGCTTGCTGGAGCGGATCGATCCAGGCTGTGGACGTGGATCACAATGGCGTGCCCGACCTGGTGACGGGTTGTCCGGGGTACAACAGCGGGGAGATCGATATCAGTACCGGCAATGGCGATGGGACGTTTAATTCGCCGACTCCACTTTACGCGTGCGCGGACCAGGTGCTGTTCACAGATTTCGATCTCGACGGTTATCCGGATGTGGTGGCGGTGTGTTCTTCCACGGGTTCGATCGACGTGTTCATGAATGATGAGACCGGCAATTATCCAGTCGATCTCAGCTTAGTAGCAGGGCCAAGCAGTCCACCAGATAACTATCAGTTGAAAGCAGTCGTCGCCGACCTAAATGACGACGGAAAACCGGATCTTGCTTATAGCCAGTATGGTGTGCAGACCCCCTTGAGTTGGCTGATCGGCGATGGGAAGGGGAATTTCTCCGCGAGCTCAGGACTTTCGGGTGCGAGTTTTGAGGGTGGCGGAATTCAGGCGACTATCTCAGCATTGCCGGCGAACAGCGATGTTATCGTGCAGGACGCCGGTAGTGGGTTCCTGTACGATTTGCAAAATCAGGGATCGGCGTCGTTTGCGGCCAGCGCTTTACCGTCGCTTTCGACGCAACTATTCAATTACGCGGCTGGGGTCGATGTGGATGGAAATCGAAACCTCTACAGCAGCGGGCACGGCATGTTTTCGGTGTGGTCAAATCTAGGACAGCCGTCGACGTATTTGCATTTCGATGAAAAGACTCCTTCGACGGTGAATTCGTTCGCGGTCAACGATGTCGACGGCGATGGGCGTCTGGATTTCATCGGCAATTTCACCGATTACAGTTACTCCGTGTTGACTCAGGAAGTGTCGATTGCCAAAGGCGGGCTGGACGGAAAACTGCTGGTACCGCAGTTGCTGTCGATCCACGATTCGGGAACTGTGGGTTTGCAGATTTCTAATATTCAGGTGAGCGGGCCATTTAGCCAGACCAACAATTGTTCGGCTGTTCAACAGATTTCCTACTATCACGAGTGCTCGGTGTCGGTCAGTTATATTCCCACACAGGCTGGGACTGAAACGGGGACGCTGACGATCACGGACAACAGTTACAACAGTCCGCATGCAATTCCACTGAGCGGCACCGGTGTGGCGACGACGACAACACAGCTTTCGTATCAGCCGCAAACGGTTTACGCAGGGGAGAACATCACAATTACGGCCCACGTCAGCCCGCCGAATTCGAGCGGGAGTGTGCAGTTCCAGTCGTCGTGGAATGTGCCGCCTTCGCACGCTATTCAGCTGGTTACGGATACGGAGCCGCTGATCGCGGGTGTGGCCTCGACCACGCTGCAGAATGTGGTGACAGGTAACTATTCGTTGTCCGCTTCGTATTCAGGAAATACCGCATATTTCAAGAGCGATGCGGCGCCCTTGTCGCTTACCGTTTTGCCGAAAGTGCAGCCGACGTTCTCGCTGGGGAGGATGGCGTCACAGATCTATTCGGGTGTTGCGATCCCCTTCACGGCAAATCTTCCGCCTGACGCGACGGGGCAAGTTACGTTCTTCGATGGCACGAAGGCGATTTCCGGCGCAGTCCCGGTTAACAATGGAATGGCGACTGCCACTATTACCGGCCTAACTGTGGGTGCACACAGCATCTCAGCAACCTATAGCGGCGATTATCATTACTTAACAACGCAGACGTCGACTTTTGCGCTGACGATTCTGAGTGGTGTTGTGCCGATTCGTCCGGCGCGGCCAAGCCGCCCGGGGTCTTCGACCGGCGAGTCGGAGAACGTTCCGGCCGCTAATCATGTTGCTGTACTGGCGAAGAATGTAGCTTCTCGAACGACAAATGAAGCGCAGAGTGTGAGTCGCGGAAAAACCAAAGCGGAGGCTGCATCCCAAACGCAGATTCAGGTTGTGGCAGGGAATACGACGGGAGCAATCGGTCTGCCTGTAGGATGCGTGGCCCAGCCTTACAAGGTTGCAATGAAGACTCCTGGAACCTCCCCGAGTTCCTGGAGTTTCAGTTCGTCGGATTGGACGAACGCTATCGAGTTCGATCGAGACACCGGTAGCTTTAGCGGTACGCCGGACCACACCGGCACGTTCACAGGAACAGTGTGGGTGACGGGCGGTTCGAACGAAATGAGAGCTATCCCGGTTTCTCTTACGATTCAAGACTGCAAGTAGAACGATAACGGGAGAGATGTTGCCCGCTCGTGATATAGTTCATGGCCGCAACAAAATAGGTCTTTCGGAGACGCAATTAGCGATTCAGCCAATATTCCCGAGAAAAACATGAAAAAGCTGATTGCTGAAGTCATCGTTGCAATTTGTTTAGCGCCCTGTCTGCCGGTTTCGGCTCAGCAATCGGAGCTGCCGGCATACAGGAATCCTCAACTGCCGATGGAGCAGCGGGTCAACGACCTCATTTCGCGGATGACCTTGCAAGAGAAGGTTTCGCAACTTGGCCATACCGCCGATGCAATTCCGCGTCTCGGAGTTCCTGAGTATGACTGGTGGAACGAGGGTCTGCATGGAGTGGCGCGAGCTGGAAATGCGACCGTCTTTCCGCAGGCGATCGGAATGGCGGCGATGTTTGATGAGCCGTTGATGCACGAAATCGCGGACGTGATCAGCACGGAGTTTCGCGCCAAGTATGCGGAGCGGGTTCATCCCGACGGATCGACGGACTGGTATCGAGGGCTGACGGTGTGGTCGCCGAACATTAACATCTTTCGCGATCCGCGGTGGGGAAGAGGGCAAGAGACGTATGGCGAAGATCCTTACCTGACGTCGCGGCTTGGCCTCGCATTTGTGACTGGGTTGCAGGGCGATGATCCGAAGTACCTGAAAACGGTAGCGACACCGAAGCACTTCGCCGTGCATAGCGGACCGGAAACTACTCGGCACACAGTGGATGTTTCGGCTTCGAAACATGACATGGAAGATACATATCTTCCTGCATTTCGCACGACTGTGGTGGTAGGGAAAGCGGAATCGGTAATGTGCGCATACAACTCGTTGAACGGTCAACCGGCGTGCACCAACGACGATCTGTTGAAAACGCACTTGCGTGGAGATTGGAATTTTCAAGGATATGTAGTATCAGACTGCGGCGCGGTGACAGATGTTTTTTCGGGACATCATTACTCAAAGACGCTTCCGGAGGGAGCAGCTTCATCGTTTGAGGCGGGAACAGATCTGATTTGCGGAGTACCTCCGCAGGAACGCGTCAAAAGTGAGAAAGATGCACTTGAAAAAGGCGTTCTGCAGGGTATTGTCCCGGAGTCGGTGCTCGACCAGGCGCTGCGCCGACTATTCACGGCACGGTTCCGGTTGGGATTGTTCGATCCTCCGGAGCTGGTGTCCTGGTCGAAGATAACGGCTGCACAGAACGACACAGAGGAACATCGGCAACTGGCGCTAAGGGCGGCCCGAGAATCGATCGTGCTGCTGAAAAATGAAAAGGGATTTTTGCCGCTTCGGAAGAATTATAAGAACATTGCGGTGATAGGTCCGAACGGCGATAGTGTCGATGCGCTCGAGGGTAACTATAACGGTACACCGTCGAAGCCAGTCACGCTGCTTGCAGGAATCAAGAAGCGCTTTGCCCAATCGAAACTAGTTTATGTGGAGGGGGTCGGACTGACCGGACCTGCGACGGAGCCTGTTCCTGCACAAGCACTGTTTACCGCCCCAAATCGGAAGGAGCACGGGCTCAAGGCGGAGTATTTCGCAAACACGAAACTCGAAGGTGTTCCGAAAATATCGCGGACGGACGCCAGCGTGAATTTTGGGTGGGAGTACTTCGGCGTAACACCGGATATGGTGCGAAACTTCTCAGTAAGGTGGACGGGCGTATTAATTCCTCCCAAGACGGGGGACTACCTGATCGGTTTTACCGGCGAGGATGGATATCGCGTAACGCTTGATGGCAATGTGATTGTTGAGGATTGGACTCCGCATCGTCCGGCGACAACAGAAACAAAGCAGATGCACCTCGATGCGGGGCATCCGTATGCGATCAAGATTGAGTACTTTCAGCTGATCCGTGGATCGGAGGCACGGTTGATTTGGAGCATTCTCGGAAAGGCTGAAAATGATGCCGAGCAGGCTGCTCGCAAGGCGGATCTCATCGTTGTGGCAATGGGACTCTCGCCGAGGATCGAAGGCGAAGAGATGAGGGTTAAGGCCGATGGCTTTGCGGGCGGAGATCGGACCAAGATTGATCTGCCGGAACCTCAGCAAAAACTGTTGGAGCGTTTGTACGCGACCGGCAGACCGGTGGTGCTGGTGTTGATGGGAGGGAGCGCGATCGCGGTCAAGTGGGCAGACGACAAGGTCCCCGCCATTCTTGATGCATGGTATCCGGGCGAAGAGGGCGGAACGGCAATCGCCGAAATCCTCGCCGGAGACTACAGCCCGAGCGGAAAACTGCCGGTCACGTTTTATCGGTCGGTCGATCAACTGCCAGCGTTTGATGACTATTCGATGTCGAAACGCACCTACAGGTATTTTACGGACGAGGCGTTGTATCCGTTCGGTTACGGCTTGAGCTACACGTCATTCGAATATAAGAATGTGAAGGCTGATCAGGCGAACGTTGGAGCCGATGGTATGGTCAGTGTGGCGGCTGAGGTTACAAATACCGGCCAGATTGCGAGCGATGAAGTAGTGGAGCTGTACCTTATGCACGCAGGGGTTGCTGGAGCTCCCTTGCGGTCACTGCAGGGATTTCAGCGTATTCATCTTGGGCCAGGCGAAACGAAGCCGGTAAAGTTCGACTTGGCGAACCGGCAGCTCAGTCTCGTAGACGAATCCGGCAAACGGCGAGTGGTTTCCGGGCAAGTACAGGTTTGGGTTGGCAGTGGACAACCGACTTCGCGACCCGGCTTGCCGAAGGTTGCCGGCGCGGAGACACAGTTCACCATCACCGGAAACGCAATACTTCCGGAGTAAAAATCGCGAGTTTGAGGATCGTAAAAGGGAATGAAGATCGTCGATGCGAAAGTAATTGTTTGCTGTCCCGGCCGAAATTTTGTAACGCTGAAGCTAACGACAGAAGACGGCATTCACGGCCTCGGCGATGCGACCCTCAATGGCCGTGAACTTTCGGTCGCCAGCTATCTCAACGATCACATTGTTCCTTTACTAATCGGGCGGGATGCGCGGCGGATCGAGGACACATGGCAGTATCTCTACAAGGGAGCCTACTGGCGGCGTGGTCCGGTAACAATGTCGGCGATTGCCGCGGTCGACACGGCTTTGTGGGATATCAAGGCAAAGTCGCTTAATGTTCCGTTGTATCAGTTGCTCGGAGGAGCGTCGCGGGACGGAGTGCTGGTCTACGGGCATGCCAGTGGTACTGATATCGAAGACACGGTTCGCGCAGTCGCGCGATATCGGGAAGCAGGATACAAGGCGATACGAGCACAGTCTGGAGTTCCGGGTCTGGAAAGCACCTACGGGGTAGGTCATGGACCGGGGCACTACGAACCAGCGGAGAAGAAGGCGCCGCCGGAGAACAAGTGGTCGTCAGAAGCGTACATGGCGTTCATTCCTACGCTATTCGGACGGCTCAGGAAGGAATTTGGTCCAGACCTTCATCTGCTTCATGACGTGCATCATCGATTGACTCCGATCGAAGCGGCCAGAGTGGGAAAGTCTCTGGAACCCTATCATCTTTTCTGGATGGAAGATCCAACGCCGGCGGAGTTGCAGGAGAGTTTCCGAATCATTCGCCAGCATACGACGACCCCGATTGCCGTAGGCGAGGTCTTCAACTCGATCTACGATTGCCAGGCGCTCATCGAGGAACAGCTTATCGATTACGTCAGAACGACGGTTGTGCACGCCGGCGGTATCACGCATTTGAAACGGATCGCAAACCTGGCGGAAATGTACCAGGTCAGAACGGGTTCGCATGGTGCTACGGACCTAAGTCCCGTATGCATGGGAGCAGCGTTGCACTTCGACTTGAGTGTGCACAACTTTGGCATTCAGGAGTACATGAAACATTCGGAAGAGACGCGCGCCGTATTTCCGCACGCGTACAAGTTCGAGGAAGGATGGATGCATCCCGGAGAAAAACCGGGAATCGGGGTGGAGATCAATGAAGAGTTGGCGGCAAAATATCCGTATGAGGCAGCGTATTTACCAATTAACAGAAAACTTGATGGGACAATGCATAGCTGGTAGCTAACGACTGCGGGCAACACCTGAGCTTTCTGGAGCAGCTGCCGCCGGCAAATCGAGGGCGAAATAATCGTGCGCATTCTGAAAGCATATGCGCCGGATCATCTCGCCGATCAAAGTATCGGCCTTCGGAAGCTCACCTTTTTCCATATCGCTACCAAGAACATTACATAGGACTCGCCGAAAATATTCATGGCGCGGAAACGACATAAATGAGCGAGAGTCGGTGACCATACCGACAAAACGGGACAGGAGTCCTACGTTCGAAAGCGCGTTCAACTGAAATTCAATCCCTTCTTTCTGATCGAGGAACCACCAGCCACTTCCGAACTGGATTTTTCCAGGGGTTGAGCCGTTCTGGAAGTTGCCGATCGCGGTAGCGAAGACGTAGTTATCCGCCGGATTATTGTTGTAGATGATCAAGCGAGGAAGGGCATGCTGGGACTCAAGTAGATCAAGATAGGCCGAGAAAGCTGTGGCCTGCGGGTAGTCACCAATCGAATCGAAACCGGTATCTGGACCGAGTTCGCGAAGTTTACTGGAGTTGGCGCTGCGGAGCGCGCCGAGATGCAGTTGCTTGGTCCATCCGCGTTTGGCGTCGAGATGGCCGAAGTAGACCATCATGAAAGTTGCGAATTTTTCGTGCTCGATTGACGAGGCGGCACGTCCCGAGCGGGCTCTGTCATAAATCACGGCGGCTTCGGCTTCTGAGCACGGGCTCGCATAGCAGTGAGGGAGCCCATGATCGGAAAGACGACTGCCTATCTTATGGAAATAGGCATGACGAACATCGAGGGCCTGGAGTAATCCGGGGAGCGCAGAGGTATCAATGTTGCTCGCAGCTTCAAGGCGTTGAAGCCATGAATTGAGACTTTCTGGCTGGTGCACGAGGAGGGACTTATCCGGACGAAACGATGGATAGAGTCGGAAGCTTAGACCGGCGGAGTTCACGCGAACATGATGTTCGAGAGAATCGGTGGGATCGTCGGTCGTGCATGCTACGCGGACATCGAATTTTCGAAGAATGCCCTGAGCTGTCAGGTCGTTGTCTTGAAGACGTTGGTTTGCACGCTTCCAGATCGAATCGGCCGTGCGCTCGTCGAGCAGATCGTCGATATCGAAGTAGCGTTTGAGTTCAAGGTGGGTCCAATGGTATAGAGGGTTCCGCAGGGTATGGGGAACGGTTCTCGCCCAGGCAAGAAATTTTTCCCGCGGAGAGGCGGAACCGGTACAGAGGGATTCGGGAACGCCATTAGCACGCATGGCGCGCCATTTGTAGTGATCACCCTCAAGCCAGATGTCGAAGAGGTTTTCAAACCGGCGATTATTTGCGACGTCGGCAGCGGGCAAGTGAGAGTGGTAGTCGAAAATGGGCTGCTGCACTGCATACTGATGGTACAGTTGCTGCGCGGTTGGCGAATGCAGCAAAAAGTTATCGTGAATAAAACTCATGTAAGGCTCCTCTCGTGCCATTCCGCTCACCGCCGAGAAGGTATTCTACCGCCATGAAACGCCACGTTTCTGCCCTGAATTCCCGCGTGGAAATTCGACGGCGGTAGTACAATCAGGCGCGCAATAGTTCGAAAGACGAATTAAATCACAATCGTAGCAGCAGAATGCCAAAAGAACGAGGGAGAGATTTATAAGAATTTGGAACACCTCGGGTTTCGCGCAAACAGGCTCTTTTCGAATTCTCATGTGCAACTTATTCAATCTGCCCGTACAACGTTTCTCAATTTTCACGGTGCTGGTTCTTTTCTTCGGCTGCTGTACGCCTGGGCATGCTGAAACAGGTGCCGATGGCTGGCTGCGCTATGCCAGGCTCGACGCGGTTACGGCAACCAAATATTCGTCTCTTCCAACAACAATTGCGACAGGTGGCGATTCTGCGCTTCTGAAATCCGCCGCGACCGAACTCCAACGGGGACTGGGAGGCATGCTGGGACGGAAGATAAAGATCGGCACCGAGATGATCGGAGGGCCGACCATTGTCATTGCAACAGCTGATCAGATTTCCAAGTTCGACGACAGCTTAAAACATGGCCCCGATTTGAAAGGCGATGCATTCGCTCTCATCACGAGCAAGCTGAAAGGGCAGAAGGTACTTGTCATCACAGGGGCGACGGAACGCGGTGTTCTGTACGGTACTTTTGCACTCTTGAGAAAAATCTCTCAAGGCGAGAGTGTCGAATATCTCCATGAAATAGAGAAGCCATCAGCGCCCGTGCGGTGGGTAAATCAATGGGACAATCCTGATGGTTCGATAGAGCGCGGATATGCAGGTCGGTCCATCTTTTTTGATGACAGAAGCGTTCGAGCGGACCTCAGTCGCGCCCGGGAATATGCGAGGCTGCTCGCATCCGTTGGAATCAACGGTTGTGACGTCAGCAATGTAAACGCCGATCTCCACATTCTCGATCCCGACTTCATACCGCAATTGGCGCGAATTGCTGATGCTTTTCGTCCCTACGGAGTGCAGTTGGGAGTGGCGGTCAATGTGAGCATGCCAAAGCAGGCAGGGGGCCTCGACACATTCGATCCGCTTGATCCCAAGGTCGGCGAATGGTGGGAAGCAAAATTCGCCGAGGTCTATCGTCAAATTCCAGATTTCGGTGGCGTCGTTGTGAAGGCCGATTCCGAGGGCCAACTCGGCCCATCGGTGTACGGAAGAAGTCCGGCCGACGCAGCGAATGTCATAGCCCGAGCATTGAAGCCGCATGGCGGCCTCGTTTTCTATCGGGCGTTTGTATACAACCACCATCTTGATTGGCACGATCCGAAGGCCGATCGCGCGCGTGCAGCATATGACATTTTTCATCCGCTCGACGGGAAGTTCGCCGATAACGTCATCGTGCAGATCAAGTATGGCCCGATCGATTTCCAAGTCCGAGAGCCGGTGTCACCGCTCTTTGGCGGACTCGAAAACACAAACAGCGCAGTTGAATTGCAGATCACACAGGAGTACACGGGCCAGCAACGCCATACGGTGTTTCTGGTTCCGATGTGGAAAGAAATTCTGGATTTCGATTTAGCGGTAGATGACCACCATACACCGGTGAAGGAAATTGTCGCGGGACATAGTTTTCATCGGCCGACGGGAGGATATGTCGGCGTCGCGAATGTGGGGCTGAGTACGAATTGGCTGGCAAATCACTTGGCGCTGTCGAACTTGTACGGATTCGGCCGACTCGCCTGGGATCCAGATCTCACTTCGGAAGCGATTATTGAAGAATGGACGAAACAAACGTTTGGAACCGATCCCGAGGTCGTAAAGAAGATCACGCAGATACAGCTCGCGTCCTGGCCGACGTATGAAGATTACACGGGTGTTCTTGGCTTACAGACGCTGACAAATATCACGGGACCGCACTACGGTCCAGCGCCGGAATCGCAGGAGCACAATGGCTGGGGGCAATGGATTCGAGCTGAACATGACGGCGTGGGAATTGATCGTACGACCGCAACAGGAACAGGGTTTGTTGGGCAGTATTCTCCCAAAATTCAGGAGATTTACGAGCCATTGGCGAATACGCCCGACGAACTTGTTCTGTTCTTTCATCATGTTCCATACACCTATCGGCTTCACTCGGGGAAGACGGTTATTCAGACGATCTATGACTTGCACTATGAGGGAGCCGAACACGCACAGGAATTCGTCGCAAAATGGAAGTCTTTGAATGGTCACATTGATGAGGAGCGATTCAAAGCAGTTCTAGCCCAATTGGAGTACCAGGCAGGGCACGCGATTGTTTGGCGAGATGCCATCAATGACTGGTTCCATCGAATGTCTGGAATTGCTGATGAGAAGGGCAGAGTAGGGAACCATCCGAGGCGGGTCGAGGCTGAGGCGATGGAACTCACAAACTACGAGCCGTTCGAGCCGGCTTCGTGGGAGGGTGCTTCGGGGGGAAAAGGTGTGCTTTGTCCGATGTCTGCGAACATCTGCGCCGCACAGACGAAATTCCAAGGTCCAGGTGGCAGGTATGACATTGACATCGAGTATTTTGACCTGAGCGGCGGAGCCGCACAGTTCAGGTTGTACGTCGGCGGTCAGCTTGTTAATCAATGGTCCGCAGAGATGTCTCTTCCGGGCAATGTGCCGAGCGCCGATTCTTCGGTGCGTCGAGAGATACGAGACGTGATATTGCATCCTGGCGATTCGATTCGAATTGAGGGTACGCCCGATAAGGAAGATCGAGGAGCCTTGGATTATGTCGAAATTGTTCCCAGTGTTTCGAAGTAACCGCCGCTGCAGGCAACGCCGATTTTTATTGCCTTGACTGTTATCCGAAGGAGTATATAGTTCGAGTCACGAATTTAATTGGTCATATTTTAGAAGTTTAGGACCCCCGCCGTCGAATGCGTTAGGATTGGTTCACAAGGTGAAAACCAGTTCGAGGCAGGGTCGGGATGAAGCGGCTCAACTTTACCAACACGCAGGTTGCTTCCAGCGAAACTGCCCGGGATATCAACCGAGGTGTTGTTCTGAACTTAATTCGGCGCCGTCAGCCAATTTCACGCGCCGATTTAGCCAGGGTATCGGGGCTGCAGAGAAGTACGGTATCGCTGATTACTGAACAACTGATCCGGGAAAAATGGGTTGTAAATGGCCCGGTTGGCCGCTTGCCGCGTGGAAGGCGTCCTACGTTTCTTCGGCTCAATGAACGTCGTGCCATTGTGGTGGCCGATCTTCGACCTAATCAGAGCACGGTTGCGGTAGCTGACGTGAATGGCCGATTTCTCTCTCAGGAGTCTTTGGCGACTTCTGATAGTCCGGCAAAGACCGCGGCCAAGCTGGCGGCCTCAATCAAACACCAGATGCAATCGCATCCGGAACTGGTTTTTGAGGGCGTCGGAGTCAGTTTTCCGGGCCGGGTCGAAGAACGAACAGGACGGGTTGTTTTCGCGCCGAATTTGAAATGGCCGGAATTCGATCTGAAGGGATCAATCGAAAAGGCCACCGGTATGCAGGTCGAGATAGAGAACGCCGCAAACGCATGTGTTCTGGCAGAAGTTTGGTTTGGCACCTGCGAAATTGTGCACGACATGGTGGTAGTGACAGTATCCGAGGGTATTGGAACGGGTTTATTCGTGAACCATAGCCTTGCCAGAGGTTCGAACGGAGCAGCAGGAGAGTTCGGACATGTATCGTTGGATGTAAATGGCCCGCAATGTTCTTGCGGAGGGCGCGGCTGTTGGGAGGTATTCGGATCAAATCGGGCGGCGGTCCGATATTACTCTGAGTCAGCAGTAGAGTCTGAAAGCGTCACCTTCCAAGACCTGATGATGCTGGGCGAGACGGGTGATCTGCTGGCTCTCAAAGCATTGGAGAAAATGGCCCACGCAGTTGGCAAGGGGATGCGATCGATTGTTGCTGGTTTGGCGCCTGAAGAGATTGTGGTCGTGGGTGAGTTTACGCGTCTCTGGGACCGGCTGGGTCCGATCGTAGAAGCGGAGGTTGCTGCCGCGGTGCTCGTGGGTAGATCTCCGCGAGTGCGTCCGGCTGCTGACTTGCGAATGGCGCGTTTGCGAGGAACGGTCGCGCTGGTTCTTCAGAAGTACTTTGGAGCTTCGTCTCCTGAGGTAGTTCAGGAAAAACTAAAGAAAACAGAAACTCGAGGAGACTAAGAAGACTCTGAGTTTCCGGAATGGAAGCGGAGAAGCATCGGCTCCAATATTTTGTTCGACTGTAAAACAAAATGTTGTACGAGCCAGCGTGCCAAGGACTGTAAGTTTGGATAAATGATAGCGGATGAGTTCGATGGGTTATCCAGGACTGAATCTTAATTCGAAGACGGCTGTTGTAATTGGTGGGACATCCGGAATAGGGCTCACACTTGCCAAGGGCTTGGCAATGGCGGGAGCAGACGTAATTCCAACGGGACGCCGGTTGGCGTTAGTCCGGGAGGTTGCTTGCGAGATCGCGAAAATGGGCAAGAAGTCGATGACCATGGAATGCGATGTGAGCGATCGAACCAGCGTGGAAGCCTTTTGCAGCCGTATCCTCGAGGAATTCACCAAAGTCGACATCCTCGTAAATTGCGCCGGAATCACTCAGAGAACGCCGATCCTGGAACAGGACGAGGCTGAGTGGGGCCATATTCTCGATACAAATCTCAACGGGACCTTACGGGCCTGCCAGATCTTCGGAAGGAAAATGGTTGAGCGCAAGTATGGGCGCATCATCAATATTGCCTCACTCACGTCGACGGTGGCATTCTACGAGGTGGCAGCTTACGCCGCGAGCAAGTCGGCGGTCGCTTCACTCACAAGGTCACTGGCGGTGGAATGGGGGCAGGACGGGGTCTGTGTCAACGCTCTTGTCCCGGGGGTGTTCCGGACCGAACTGAATTCGTCACTTCTCGATGGCACCGGTCGAGGACAAGAGTGTCTGATGCGCACTCCTATGAGGCGGTTCGGGAATCTAGAAGAGTTGGTCGGGGCTGCTGTATTCCTGGCCTCCGATGCTGCAAGTTTCGTTACCGGTCACCTTCTCGTGGTGGATGGCGGCTATCTGGCGAGCGGGATGAATCAATAGAAGCCAGATGTACTTTGCTTGATCTCACTTTCCAGACGGCGCTTTCTCGGTTTTCTGTAGCTCGCCAATCAACTGCTGAGCTTCCGGAGGCATTGGTACCTTGCCCGCAATGATTTCAGTTGCGCTGACTTTCTTGCCATATAGGTTTTCGTTCGCGTCGCCATCGGGTCGAAGAGTCGCGCCGGAGAGAGATACCCCGCCGAAGACTCCACGGGAGCGTGAATAAGAAAGCATTTCGGCTTGCATGCTGGCGTTCGTCGAGGCTTCAGCTGTGCGGCCCACGGGGCCGGCGGCGACGCTTGCGTCAGCGCCCAACTTTACCTTATTGGACAACAAACTCTTTGCTCCCTGATCGTTCATTACCACAATCACGAAATCCGTAGCCTCGCCGCCGATCTGAAACCCAATGTTTCCGCCGCTTGACGCCATCATGATGGGTGCGCTCCACGGACCTTTGTAATCGGCCCCAGTGCGGCAAGTCATAATCCCACGCCCATAAGTACCCCCGATTCCGATTGCTACCTTTTTCACGGAAGGCAGCACGATGACGCACTTGGAGCCGTCAAGCACACTGCCGGGTATTCCTTTGTCCGGCATGTCAAGAATCTGCTTTAGAACCTCGCCAGACTGCGTAATCCGATCACGTTCGGTACTCCCGCCCTGTTCATCGTTCTTGCCATCCGAGTTGCAAAATGCCAAAGTCGCAACAAGACTGAAGAGAAGAACCCTTATGAGAATGCGCATTCGACACCCCTCGCCTTCGATCAGCTGCTTCGTTACACACGGGTGAGACGCTGGCGGTCTTCTGTAGGTGGCCTGTCATCCAGATGGGATTTCCAAAATGAAACGATCCCACTGCAAATTCCCCTGCATCCCTGTTAATTCTGACAGGTGCCAGGCGAGTGCACGAAACTTACGATCTCTTGCTTCAGGAGGCCGTGTAATGAGCCTCAGCAGAGGGCCAAGATCGTGCACTCGATTCAACCTAATGAAAAGGCGCCGAGTGCTTGGCGTTGCGTTCCTTGTGCTGGTCGGCATCGTTCCCGGAGTTGCCCAAAGACAATAAGAATCAAGCGGTGCACCTGGTCCTGGTGCCGGGATATAAAAACATGTGTCCAAATCTCAAGCGAGTGATGTTTTGGCTTTGCCTCGTCGGATCGCTCATATCGATTCCCATTGCTCTTCACGCACATGCTGTGCTGGTGGACTCGACACCGAAGCCAGGCTCGAAAATCCATGGATCCGAGCTTTCCTTGTGGCTGAAGTTTAATGTTCGGGTAGATGGGAGCCGCTCAAGTTGTGTGCTGGTCGTTCCCGGTGGTAGTAAGCGATCTCTCAGCCTCGACCCGCAGCACAATCCAGACATTCTAACCAGCAAGATCACTGGTTTAGCTAAAGGAGACCAAAAGCTAGAGTGGCAGGTACTTGCGGCAGATGGACATATCAGCCGTGGCGAAGTTGCGTTCGAGGTGGAATGAGATCTGATCTGCTGAAGGCAGTTCCCCGTGCAACAATTGCTTAGCATTTTCGGCTACCTGTCGGTTGTCATGCGGGGAGCGTCACTGGCCCTGCAGACCCTTCTGATAGGGAGCACGTCATTTCTGTTCCTCGCAGTTAGACCTTCTCTACGAAGTCACGCAGAGGAATTGTGGATCTCGGAAAACAGAATTCGATCGGTTACCTTCTGGGCGGCGACAGCTATGGCTGTAGTCCAGATCTTCTATCTCGGGGCCAACACTTCGATTCTGATGAGCACGGCGGATTTACGATTTGCCCAAGTTATCGGTGCGCAATTCTTTGTTGCAGGCGTCGTTACATTTACCTCATGCATCGCATTAGTTGGTGTTGTCCGCTGGGCTAAGTCACTCTGGAAATCGATTCCTTTGGTACTGCTCGTGCTGCTTAGCTCTGTTGCAACTGGGCACGCCTGGTCCAGGATTGATCACAGATTGCTCTTGAGCGTTCTTGATCTGGTTCATCAATTGGCCGTGGGTGTGTGGATCGGCGGGCTGCCTAATCTGGTTATTGTCTTAATAGCAACTCAAGGCTCTGATGCCTCACTTCTGCTTTCGCGCCAATTCTCGAAACTGGCCGTGATTAGTGTAAGTCTTGTATTCATAGCGGGCATCGGACTCTCGGTCTTCTATATTGATTCGCCACGTGCTGCCTACGGAACAGCATATGGGATCATGCTCCTGAGCAAACTCGCGCTGTTTGGTGTGCTGCTTGCGATCGGCGCCCTCAACAAGTCGATTGTTGCTCGGCTAAGCACGGGAGCGGCACACCTATTCCGCATCCTTGGTAGAAACATTGAGGCAGAAATTGGTATCGGATTCACCGTGGTGCTGGCTGCGGCGTCGTTGACTTCGCAGCCACCCGCTATCGATTTGCCCCACGATCGACTGAGCCTGAATGAGATTTGGGCGCGCTATGAGCCCAAGGGTCCGCGGTTCATCAGTCCTGATGTAAGACAGTTGAAAACACCGGACCGTCAACTTCTCAAGCAACAAGCCGAACGTACTGGACGGCAGATGACATACGTACCCGGATCACCGCCGCTGGAACCGGACACCCCAGCTGGCAAAGCATGGTCGGAATACAACCACAATTGGGCGGGACTCGTAGTCCTCGCTGTTGGCATCTTTGCCGCCGCATCCAGGTCGAGACGGCTTTCATGGTCTCGCCATTGGCCGCTCTTATTTATCGGGCTGGCCATCTTCATTTTGCTCCGCGCCGATCCGGAAAACTGGCCGCTGGGGCCAAACAGCTTCTGGGAAAGCTTTCTCGAGGCGGAAGTTCTCCAGCACAGGTTCTTCGCTTTGCTGATCATCTTGTTCGCGGTCTTCGAGTGGCGCATTCAAACTGGAAGAAGTCATCGTCGAGCTTATGCTTTTGTGTTTCCCCTTGCGTGTGCTCTCGGTGGTGCACTGTTGTTCACCCACTCACACTCGCTTGGCAATGTAAAGGACGAAACCCTCGCAGAATGGAGTCATATTCCGATTGCCTTTTTCGCTGTACTCGCGGGATGGAGCAGATGGACTGAATTGCGAGCCGAATCAGAGCACCGCATTGCGGCATGGACCTGGCCGATATGCTTTGTGATGATAGGAAGTATATTGTTGCTCTATCGTGAGTCGTAAGGACTCAAGAATTCGAGAGCACAGGTCACTACTGTTGCCGATAGTTCCCCCAACTCATTTCGTCCCACAAGTCATCAACTTCTGAATCCAAACTCTTGTCAGCACATCTGCCGAGTAACTCCCCTCTGAAAACCGCCTTTAGCTCGGCGGTATGTGAAACGTCTTCGTTATCTGACACCGTTGATTACGTAGTTGCAACAAAGGGACACAGTGGTGACAAAGCAACTGGGTGCCGTGGGCTAATTTGTAACCATATCTTTTACCTAAACTTCGAACCGGAGGGTGGCAATTGGCCTCGACGAATTCTTCCTTCGTAGGCACTCCTGAAAGCAACTCGTCGGCCGCGACCGACGCATTGTTTAGCACGTTGTATTCGGAATTACATCGATTGGCGAAACGAGAATTAGCACGACAAGGTGCAAAAGGCAGCTTGAGCGTTACAACGCTATTACACGAAGCTTACCTCGACATGTCCGCTCGAAGCGGCACTTCGTTCCCCGACCGAGCGCGCTTCATGGGATACGCGGCCCGCGTCATGCGAGGACTGATTATCGATCACGTACGAAGCCGTAGCGCTCTCAAGCGCGGCGGGGAATTCGAAATCACGTCTCTCGAAGTCGATGTCGCGCAGGAGACAGCAGACACCAGAGAACTCTATGCGATCGGTGATGCCTTGGATCAGCTTGAAAAGATAGAACCCGAGCTTGCGGCTATCGTCGACATGAAATTCTTCTGCGGATTGTCTTTCGGAGAAATCGCAGCTCTCCAGAATCTCTCGGAAAGGACTGTCCAAAGGAGATGGGAGAAGGCGCGAATCTACTTGCGACAGAGCATTCGCACAGAGTTCTCGATGTGAGGAGACATGTCACCACTACATCCCGATCAATGGAAAGCTCTCAGCTCCTATCTTGAAAAGGCGCTTGACATGACTGACGCAGAGCGCGCGGTCTGGCTGGCTTTGTTGCGGCGAGAGAGTCCTGATCTAACAGAACAGATCGAAGAACTGCTTCGCGAACACAAGATTCTTTCTGAAGAAGGATTCCTGGATTCCAAATCCGTCGCGATGCCGGGAGTACCCGGTTTGACGGGACAGAAGCTTGGTGCGTATACGCTCTTGTCGCAGATAGGCCAGGGCGGTATGGGAAGCGTTTGGCTGGCCGAGCGCAATGACGGGAGGTTTGAACGCAAGGTCGCAGTGAAGTTCCTCAGTATTGCTCTCATGGGAAAGGGCGGTGAAGAACGATTCAGACAAGAAGGGAACATTCTTGGAGGACTCACTCACCCCCACATCGCAAGTCTTCTTGATTCTGGAGTGACGACGGCGGGACAACCGTATCTTGTGCTGGAATACGTCGAAGGCGAACAGATCGATCGCTACTCTGACCAACGAGCCCTGGATATCAGGATGCGGATAATTCTCTTTCTGGATATGTTGTCCGCGGTCTCGCACGCTCACAGGAATCTAGTGGTGCATCGCGATATCAAACCGTCAAACGTTTTTGTTACAAAAAGAGGTGAGGTCAAACTGCTTGACTTCGGAATCGCCAAGCTTATGGCTGACGAGGGAGGGGCTGCCAGCACATTGTTGACTCGCGATGGTGTGATTCCGATGACGCCAGAGTATGCGGCGCCGGAACAACTGCAGGGCGATACCGTTACCACCCTTACTGACGTGTATGTCCTGGGCGTACTGCTCTATCTGCTGTTGACCGGACAACATCCTTCTGGCGCAAATCCGCAGTCGCCCGCTGAACTCGTTAAGGCAATCATAGACAAAGAGCCGACACGCCCGTCGGACGTGGTTGCTCAAACGGATCTGAATACGCCTATCACGATCGTGAATGCAGCCCGGCGGTCGACAACTCCTGATAGGCTAAGTCGAGACTTACAGGGCGATCTCGACATTATCGTTGCAAAGGCCTTGAAGAAAGACCCTGCTGAGCGTTACGGGTCGGTCACTTCCTTTGCGGAGGATCTACGCCGCTATTTGCGAAATCAGCCGATCCACGCTCGTCCCGATACCTTTCTGTATCGTGCGACGAAGTTTGTGCGTCGAAATCGGGCGGCTACGGCTCTCGCCGGCTTAGTATTTGTTGCCACTGCGGCGGGGGCCGTAGGAACGTACACTCAGTCACGATCGGCGCGTGCTCAGTGTAATCTGGCGATGCAACAACTCAGGCGTAAGCAGGCCTTGAGTGAATTCAATTCATTTCTTCTCTCCGACGCTGCGCCGGCCGGAAAGCCTTTCACCGTAAATGAGCTGCTTGAGCGCGCCGAACTGGTACTGTCACGACAACACGCCAATGATGACGCCGATCGTGTGGAACTCTTAGTTTCCATCGGAGACCAATATTCCACACAGGACGACGATGTCAAGGCTCGTCGCGTATTGGAAGAGGCATATAGAGTCTCACAAGTGTTGCCGAAAGGACCTACCCGGGCGGAAGCTGCGTGTGCGCTGGCGGGAGCCCTTGCACGAGACGGCAATCTCCCGCGCGCGGAAACGCTGTTTCAAGAAGGCGTGAATCAACTGACGGCGGAGACGGATTATGATCAGGAGCGAATTTTCTGCCTGAGACGCGGCAGTGAGGTTGCCCAGGAGCGCGGGGACGCTAAGCAAGGTGTCGAACGAATGGAGACTGCGCAGCAAATCTTGAAAGCATCTCCATTTCACTCAGAACTGCTTGAGTTAAGCGTCTCGATGGACCTGGCCGAAGCTTATCGGATGGCTGGTGACAATCAGCGTGCTGTTGAGAAGTTTATGGAAGCGTCGCGGCTCGTGTCATCGCTGGGACGGGAAAACACACAGAACGCCGTGGTCTTGTACAACGACTGGGGACTCGCGCTCTATCGACTGGGTAGGCCGGTCGAGGCAGAACGCCTGTTCGTGCGCGCACTTGCGGTAAGTAGATCGGGTAAGACAAATGATGGCGTATCTCCCATGGTGCTTAAGAATTACGCGGCGGTTCTTCGCGAGCTAGGCCGTCTAAATGACGCTGCGAGCGTTGCCGAACGTGCCCTTGCGAGAGCGAAACAAGTAGACAACCATGTCGTGATCTATCAGGCGGAATATCTATTGAGTTTGATCTACCTTGACCAAGGTAAGTCCAATCGCGTAACGGTGATGTTGAGGGACCTTGAGCCAAGACTACATCAGACGTTTACAGGAGAAAGCTTCTGGTTCGGTGCTTTAGCCTCTGCCAAAGGACTGCTGGCCGCGAATCGTGGAAAATATCGTGATGCCATTAGGCTCGCCGACGAGTCCATTAGTAAAACTGAGGCTGTGATTCAGCATGGCGGAGAGGGAGTGGACTATCTGCCTATTTTGCTGCTACGAAGCTCATCGATAAAGTTACAAGCTGGGCAGAATGAGCAAGCAGTTGCCGATGCGGATCGCGCAATTTCGATGCTTGAAAAGTCCACTGCCCCAGGAACATTCTCGAGCTATCTGGGCAAAGCTCAGCTGGCGCGTGCCCGCGCATTACAGGCCGCAGGCAAGCAGCACGAAGCACAACTTGCTCTGAATCTGGCCAACGAACAGCTGCTGAACACGCTAGGCGCGGACAACCCCGACGTTCAACGTGCACGACAGCTCGCAACCGTGAGTGCTTCCCGTCGTTCTTCCAGTCGCCGTGCGTAAGTGCCCTATCAATTGTCGTATTTTTTCGCTCGATATCGATATCCCATATAGAACCAAGAATGTTCGGGAGTCGAGAAAATGCCAAAGTACGTAATCGAACGCGAAATCCCTGGTGCCGGCAAACTAACAGCTAAAGAACTAAAGGGCATCTCACAAAAATCGTGTGGAGTGATACGAACGCTGGGGCCCGAAATCCAATGGGTGCAGAGCTACGTGACGCCAGACAAGATTTACTGCGTATACATCGCGGGCAACGAGGAGATCATTCGTGAACATGCCCAAAGAGGCGGGTTTCCGGCGAACAGAATCTCCGAAGTCAAGGCGGTCATCGACCCGACAACGAGTGAAGACTAAAGGGAGCATGCGGAAGCCCTAACCAGTCTCTTAACCGTCAACTCAGGAAAACAACGGCGGTCGCGTCGGAGCGGAGAAGCGTGTACGAGTGACTGCCCAAAACGAAGTAAATGTGAAGTAGCCCCGAGGAGGTGCGAAGTGAAACAGACAAAAATGCTTGTCGTCATTGCAATGGCCCTGCTGTTCAGCCTACCGATGCTCCATGCGCAGTCGATCAGTCACACGGTGCGCGCTAATGTTCCTTTTCAGTTTACTGTAGCGGGGAGAACCCTGGGGCCTGGTGAGTATCTGATTACCACAGACCGAGAAAAGGTCGTGACCTTCAAAGGCATCGATAACGAGGAATTCACGGTTGCGTTATCGAACGCTATTAATAGCCTTGATCCAGTGTCGCCAAAGCTGGTGTTTCATCGCAATGGCGACAGTTACTCACTGGCACAGGTCTGGATGGGGTATTCAGATGTCGGCCGCGAGTTCTATGCGCCCTCGAAGAAGACCGTGAAGATTTCGCGTTCGAAGCCTGACCAGGTTGTAATGGCGATCGGCGTGAAGTAAACGTGATGTCCGCACAAGGGCCCGGATAGACATCCGGGCTTTTGTGTTGCCAGCGGCCAGGGGATCGTCGTCGTGGGAAGTGCTGATAAAGGCATCGGATTCATCATCTTTTTCGATTTTTGATTTCTCAAAAAAGCTGGCACACTGTTGCCTCTCCGTCATCATGAAAGGTGGCGGCCCGGAGTTGCGGAGCAGCGGAAACCTTGTCAACCACGATTAAAAGAAACCACTATGTCGCTTTGCGATACGGTATTGCGACTGCCAGTGTAGCGACGGCATTTACATTCACGTTACTCTTGCAGCCTCTTTTTCCTTATCCCTTTTTATTCTTGTTCCTCGTGGCGGTGATGATCAGCGCATGGTTCAGCGGCACCGTGGCGGGATTGTTTGCGGTGCTCGTGTCAACAGTCCTGGTTGATTACTTCTTTGTGCCGCCGGCACACTCGTTTCGCATCAGTACGACAGCCGAAGGGTATTTCGCCGCGTTCATCGCCTGCGCGTTGGTTGCCAGTTGGGTAAGTTCACTGAAAAAGAAGAGCGAGGATGCACTTAAAGACGCTCTGGACCGGCTGGAGATCAGGGTTTCGGAGCGAACTGCCGAACTCATGAAGACGCAGGCTGATCTTGCTCACCTCTCGCAAGTGCTCAGCATGGGAGAGCTCACAGCTTCGATCGCTCATGAAATCAATCAGCCCCTCACGGCGGTCGTTACGCACGGGCATGCTTGCGTCGAATGGTTGTCGGCTAATCCTCCCAATCTCGAGAAAACCAGGCAAACGATAAATCGAATTATTGAAGACGGTTCGCGGGCAGGCGCTATTCTGGGTCGGGTGCGTTCGCTATTCAAGAAAGAAGCGCCAGAGAAGAGTTGGGTTGATATCGGCGATGTGATCCACGAAATGACTCTGTTTCTTCGCGAGGAGGCGATACGCAGGCGGGTATCCATTCGAACCGATATCGTTCCTGGCCTTCCGCGAGTCAAAGCCGACCGGGTTCAACTCCAGCAGGTAGTTCTAAACCTGATGACGAACGCGATGGACGCATTGTCTGATGCCAGCGAAAACTCCCGGAAGTTGATGGTAGCTGCTCGCGCGGATAGAGCTGCTGTTTACGTTCGAGTAGAGGATTCTGGCGTTGGAATTGGTGCGGATTTCAAGGATAAGATATTCAATCCATTCTTCACCACCAAGCCTCATGGTGTAGGGCTCGGCCTTGCTATTAGCCGATCCATTATTGACGCTCACGAAGGACGCATCTGGGCAGACTCATGCCCGGGAGGCGGTACAACCTTTCAATTCACCCTACCACTTCAATCCAGCGAGACTTGATTCGAGCGCATGATCTATATCGTTGATGACGATCCTTCGGTTCGAGAAGCACTCGATAATTTACTCGAGTCGGTTGGACTGCAGGCCCAGCTGTTTGTGTCGACCGAAGAGTTTTCGCGAGCGCATCGAGTTGACGCGCCTAGTTGCTTGATCCTGGATGTGCGGCTCCCAGGTATGAATGGACTCGAATACCAGGAAACGGTCAGGAAGTCCGGTGTCCGTATGCCGATCATTTTCATCACTGCCCATGGTGACGTTCCGATGACATCGCGAGCGATGAAGGCAGGAGCCATCGAGTTCCTGATGAAGCCTTTCCAAAAAGATGAGCTGCTAGCGGCCATCCATTATGCTTTGGAACGGGACAAGGTGTATCGCCTTGAAGAGGCGGAAATCTCGGCCTTGCGGTCGCGCTTTGAACAACTGACGTCACGAGAGCAGGAAGTCATGGGACTGGTGACAACCGGCCTCATTAACAAGGAAATCGGTGCGCAACTCGGTCTGAGCGAAGTAACGGTAAAGATACACCGCGGCCGGGTTATGCAAAAGATGGGCGCCGGTTCTTTGGCTGACCTCGTCAGGATGTCAGACAGATTGCATCGGCGCCTCTGATCTCGCTGATACACTCCATTAAAGTTTTCAATCGCTTTGCATACCAAAGGATGATTGTCGCAGCCTCTCATGCTAGGTACTTTTATGCCATGAGCATGCTGCACGAATGGGATGGGGAGTCGGTGCTTGATGGGCGACCCTTGAGTCAGCTCGGGCGAGCGCGGGAGGCCAATCCCTACTTTTCCGTGCTGCACGGGATCGCGAGCCGGATGTCAGCGCGTGCCCCACTCACAGAGGTGTTGGCAGCCGTCATCGAATGCGTTATTGCAGTCATAAGGTGCGACTCCTGTTTTGTCTACATCCTGGAGGGTAACGAACTGACTCTGCGTGCTTCCCGAAATTCCCATCCGGACCAGGTTGGCCGTCTTAAGCTGAAACTTGGAGAAGGGATCACCGGATGGGTAGCAGAACATCGGCAGCCGGTTGTAGTCGCGAGAAACGCGTTCAGGGACACACGCTTTCGCCGATTCAATGATCTTCCGGAAGATCATTTTGAAGCGTTTCTATCAGTTCCATTACTGAGCCGGGGACGAGTGATCGGGGTCATCAATCTACAGAATCGTGAATCGTGTGATTACAGTGCAAAAGAAGTTGCCTTGGTTTCCACTATCGGATTGTTGGTTGGTGCAGAAATCGAGATGGCAAGGGTTGAAAAGGAAATGTCGGTCCTGGCTACCCGGCTCGAGCAACGGAAGGTCATTGAACGCGCCAAAGGCATTTTGCAAAGCGAGTTAACCATTGGCGAACAGGAAGCTTATTCGATGCTGCAGCGTCAGAGCCAAGAGCGGCGGCGTCCCATGAAGGACATCGCAGAAGCGATAGTGCTCAGCCGCGCAGTCAGAGACGCAGCATCTTGAATGTGGTGACAATTCGTACGACGATGAAGTGAATAGATATTGAATTTGACCAGCGATTGAAGGTTGACTCAACACCGAACAGAGTGGCCCTCGGCCGTTTTTATTGCCGGCAGGCTGTACAATAGCCGCCAACTTCCAGTCGTGCAACCACGATGTGGAAGCGACAATCCTTTTGCAGTTGAGCCTTCAGCGATTCAAATATCTCGCTCTCGAATTCCGTAATTTTTCCGCATCTCAGGCAGGCCATATGAATGTGGTCTTTCCCAGTCTTGCGTTCGTAGAAATGCTGTTCACCTTCCATGTGCATCAGGTCGAGTTCATCGACCATCCCCTGACGCTTGAGCAGGTGAAGCGTTCGGTAGACGGTGCTTCGGTCCACCGAGGGATCGATCGCCTGTGCTTTGCGCAGAATCTGTGCCGCGTTTAGATGTTTCTTCGCTGTTTCAATCACGCTGAGAATTGCGCGTCGCTGCTGCGTCATGCGAATTCCTCGCTGGCTTAGCTGCGATTGAAGATGACCGGGGATCTCAGTTTTCGGTAAAGGCATAGGGCATTTATCCGCAAGAGTCGCAACTAATCGCAAATGCGGTGCGACAAAATCGTGAGTCTAAGGATTGACACAAGCATTAACAACTCCCTAAACTCACCTTAACACTTAATGCGACTCAGTCGCAACTATGAATATCGTTGATGGGTGGATGATTTGGTAAGCGTAACTTCCCGAATAACTGGCAATTGAAAAAAAGCACCGGGCCCGCGAGACCTTTTGGCGAAGAGACGCGAACCCGGAAATCAACAACCCGCAGGCTGCCGATGTTCGCGAGTATAGGTTCGGCTACGCATGCGGTCAATAAGGTGGGCTGCATGCACATTGTCTCGTCATTATTTCGTAGAGCACCTGCTCAATTTGTTTTTGCCCTGCTAGGCCTCTTCTGTTTTGCGCCGAAGTGCTTCGCGCAGGAACCTCCCTATTTCGTCACATACTCATCCGACCTTGAGGAACCTGGCAATCTGGAAGTAGCCTTCAAGGGTGCGGTTGCCACGCCGCAATACGGCAATCAGTTCCGTAGCGGCACGCTGGAACTCGAGTACGGGGCGAAGGCCTGGTGGACCACCGAGTTGTACCTGAGTGGTCAAAACACGGCTCACGACACGACTGTTTTTTCGGGCTGGCGTTTTGAAAATCGCTTTCGCCCGCTTTTTCGCGAGCACGCCATTAATCCCGTCCTGTACGTGGAATACGAAAACCTGAGCATTGCGGATCGAAGTCTGCTCGAGATCACAGGACACGACAGCAAATCTGATTTGTTGCTCGCCAATTGGCAGGGCAGGCTCGAAACTGAGCGTTCTATCGAAACCAAGTTAATTCTCTCCAGCAGTTTTCACAGTTGGAACATCTCAGAGAACTTCATTGCCGAAAAAGAAATCTCCGCCGAGCCATGGGAGTTTGGCTATGCGCTCGGCGTGAGTCGGCCGTTGGCATTTGCTGCCAGCGCTCACGGATGCATGTGGTGCCGCGAGCGTTTCGCCGCCGGCGCCGAAATCTACGGTGGTTTGGGCGACAGCAACGGATTCGGATTTAAAGCAACGTCCCAATACCTGGGACCGACCATCGCGTATGACATCCCGCACGGGCCGACCATCAGCTTCTCTCCAAATTTTGGACTTAATGCCAACAGCATTGGCGTCCTGTATCGCTTCAAAGTTTCGTACGAACTGCAACAGATCTTCCACCGCCGCAGCGGCGACAAGAGAGGGCAGTAATGACAAGGTCATTCCTGATTACACTTCTAGTATTCGCGGCACTTGCGCCACTGCTCGTCGCAGTTGACCAATCATGGAAAAAGCACATTTCTCAGCCTGACCGCGCAAAGACGAATCCCTTTGCCGGGGATGCGAATGCTATAGCTGCTGGTTCGCGTCTGTTTGCCGATCATTGTTCAAAATGCCACGGTGCCGATGCGCTGGGAAGAGGCAAGCGGCCAAGCCTCCGCACTCCCGAAGTTCAGTCGGCGACCGAGGGTGAAATTTTCTGGATTCTCAGGAATGGCGTGCTGCGCCGCGGCATGCCCTCGTGGAGTTCACTTCCCGAAGCGTCTCGATGGCAGTTGGTGACATACGTAAAGAGCCTTGGTGTCACCAGCCAGAGCCAATCCTCTGAAGATAAGGGTCATCAAGAATGAAAAATCGTCTGTCTTCCTTCACCGCGTGGTTGGCTCTCATGTCGGTGCTTGCACCGATGCTGTTTTTGATCAGTTGCGGTTCCGCGGGTGCGGCCCCGGATTTTCCGACGGAGAGTGACAGCACTCCCGCTGAAGACTCTATCGGGGAACGTCTCTTTCTCGATACGCGGTTCGCGGAGTATTTCGCGGAGAACACGACGGGAGTGAACCAGCCTCTTGCGACGGGTGATCCGGCTGTGGCCGAGGTACAGACAGCGAACGGCACTTTGCCGGGCCCGTTCGCCGGGCAATCCATTAACTGCCGTTCGTGCCATTTCGTTACTGAATTCACTGGCGTTACGGGCGCGGGAAATCGAACCTACGCCGACTTCACGACTCATAGTCCGATGCCGCGTGCCGTAGGAAATTTCGACCACACACCTCGCAACGCGATGCAGATGGTGGGTTCGCTGCAACCCCACGTGGGCCCAACCTTCCTTCACTTCGACGGTGAGTTTGCCTCTCCGGAAGACCTGGTCGAGGCGACCATGACCGGACGTAATTTTGGTTGGACGCCCAGCCAACATGCGCAGGCGATCGCGCATATCGCTAGCATTATTCGCGGCGATGACGGCTCCGATCAGTTGGCGAAAGACCGCACGGCCAGCTACTCCTACGGCAAGTTGTTCCTCGGAACCGATCCTGGCATCCCGTCCGACCTGCGCATCCCATCTGCCGACCGGATCGACGTTTCGAAGGCAAGCGATCAGCAGATTCTTGATCTGGTGGCGAAGTGCATCAGCACATATATGGGTGATCTGAAGTTCAGCCAGGATGAATTCGGGCGCTATATCGGCTCGCCTTACGACGCGTTCCTCAGGCTGAACCACTTGCCGGTTCAACCAAACTCAGGCGAGTCGGCGCAGCAATACGCTCAACGACTCTTGCAACTGGTCTCGCAGCTCTCGAACCCTGTCTATGTGGATAGCTCAAATGGATCTTTTCAGTACCACGACCAGCCTTTCGCTTTTGGTCCAACCGAACTGGCGGGACTGAAAATCTTCCTGAAGTCTGCGACTGGTGCTACCGATGGCTCAGAGCACGCAGGGAATTGTGGGGTCTGCCATCAGCCGCCGAATTTTTCCGATTTTGCTTTCCATAACACTGGCGTTACGCAGGAGGAATATGACGCGGCCAATGGAGCCGGTTCGTTTGCAGCGCTCGCGATTCCGGAGCTTGCTGACCGCAATTCGAACTATGACCTTTACCTTCCGGTGTCGTTAAATCATCCTGCTGCGAGCGAACGGTTTCGTCATCCCGCCCAAGCTGGACATCCGGAGTTCGCCGATCTCGGCTTGTGGAATGTGTTCTTGAATCCCGACATTCCGAACCCTCAACAGGCCTTGAAATCTTTGGTTTGTGCGCCGGGAAATGATTGCTCTCTCGATCAAGGTCTTGCTCGCACGATCGCGCAGTTCAAGACTCCCATTCTTCGCGATCTGGAAGACTCCGCTCCTTACTTCCACAACGGAAGCAAAGCGAAGTTCGATGATGTGGTTCAGTTCTACGTCCGCATGTCGACACTGGCTCGGCAAGGGGGCCTTCGTAATGCACCCAGCGAGTTCCAAGGCATGTCTTTGAGCGACGACGACGTAGCGGAACTGGTCGCGTTCCTAAAGTCGCTTACCGAGGACTACGACGACGCCTAGCGCAATGGAATCAGAAGGCCACGAGCCGTGCCGTAAACTGAACTTCTCGGGGGCCGCCAAATCGAGTTGTCGAAGGCGCGTAGAGTGCCAGCCCGGCAGTCGGCAGTGGCGAAGAGCTGCTGCCGAAGAAACTGAGTCCGGTCGGGCCGAAGTTCAGATTCTTGGCGCCCGTCACATTGAAGATGTCCATGAACAAGTCGAGGTGATGGCCTTCGCCTCGAAGCGTAATGTCCTTTACAAAACGCAAATCGAGATTTGCGAAGACTGGTTGCCGCAAGCTGTTACGGTCGGCCATCTCGCCATTGAGAATGGCTCGATCGTTGAAGTCGATTCCGTCGTTTTGAGTGTCGAACCCGATGATAGGGGTATAAGGCGCACCGGAATGCGCAATCAAGATAGGATTAGCCTTGAAGCCCTTCGGCAGGTTCACCACCGCGCTGATATTCAGACTGTGGCGAATATCGAAATCAGAATAAGACGCGTCGAGTTCCGGGTGAAACGCATCGAGAGCTTCCCATGGCTGGAACGGATCGAAGTGCGAGCCGTCATCGCGACTACGCGCAAGCGTGTAATTTGCGGCTAACTGTGATCGCCGCCCGAAATTCGCAGTTAAAGTTCCCGTTAGCCCGTCATAAGAAGAGTGCCCGACGGATTCATTCACCAGCAATTCGCCAATTGAACCCACTGGGCGAATCGCAGGGAAGATTGGCGTACCGTTGGCATCAACTGTTGGCGGTAACAGGTTGGCATTGATGAGCCGCTGAAGTGCCCACGTGCTGTTGTGGATATAGCCGATCGTGGCCGTGAGTTTTGCATTCAGCTGCCGCTCAATGCTCGCCGCCGCCTGGAGGGATCGCGGATTACGGAAATGCGGATCGACTCCGTAGACGAGTGCCGACTGAGTGGCAATCGAACCCGGGATCGACGATAAGGCCTGCGATGACGAGACCAACGCTAGCACTTGTGGGTCGAAATATGAATCGACTACCCGCGTGTTTAATCCATTGTCCGTGAAAAGGTGTTGGAAAGTCGCTGCGGGCGTAGGCGCGTCATAAATTCCGCTGGAAATGCGGACCACTGTGTTCGATCTCGGATTCCAGGTCAATCCAAGTCGCGGTTGCCATTGATTTGAGTCGTTTGGAATTGTTTGAAAACCCGTTGAGATTGTGGGCGGGGCCTCGGGATTGAATTGTCCTTCCCAGCGAAGTCCGACGCTCATCGAAAGATTGCTGCTAAGCAAGAGTTTGATGGAGGCATAAAGGCCCGCTAATTCCGTTGATTCGTCGTACGCCGGGTCACCCGAGACGAATGTCTGGCGGAAGCGTCGAATATCTCCTGCCAGGTAATCACCGAGAGAGCTGAAATCAAATCGCCCGTTGACATACGGCTCCTGAATCGAACGCGATGGAGAGTGAGTGAAGGACCCTCCTAAATTGATCGTCGCCCCGTGCCACAACAGGGAAAGATCGTTGCCGACTTGCAGCTTATTAGACGTGTAGCGCTCGGGCGCAAAGCTGTTTCCTCCGATTACACCGAATCCATTGATGAACATCTCGGGAGAGTCGGAATTGGGGTTGAAACTGCGCTGGTCAGTAGCCCACTCCAGAATCGCATGATTGACTCTAGTTAGCCCTAACGTTGAAGTTAGACCTGCGCGAGCTGACAAGCTATGTCCGGAAAGATCGAGCTGGTTTTCAGGAGCCGAGAGTGTTCGCGTGGAGTAATCGCTGTTCACATTGGTGGCACTGATCCGGTTGTAATTCAACTGAACGTTCAATGTGTTCGCACGGTCGAGATCGAAATCAGTGCGTCCGAAGATCGCCGTCGGATTGCTATGGGAAACAATTTGCCGCTGCTCCTGGCCAAGCGAAGCGGCCGCGGCGGCCGCAAACTCCGTCCAATACGGTGTCCGCAATAGATCTTGTTCAGCGGCGATGTAGAAATATGCGCGGTTCTTGCGAATTGGTCCACCCAGCGATCCGCCGAACTCGTTCTGCATATTTTCCAGTGAATTACCGAACGCATCGCTGGATGTTAGTCCCGGATACCGCCCAATGTACGACGCTTCACCACGAATCTTGTTTGCCCCTGACTTTGTAGCGACGTTCACGAACCCGGCGTTTGTTCCGCCTACCTCTGCGGTCGCACCGGAACGCTCCAATTGGAATTCACGCACTGCAACCTGGGGAAAGAAGAGCGAGTTGTCGTCCGAACCACGCTGTCCGCCGTGCAAGATGTCGATAAAGTCGGCGCCATCTATAGCAGTTTTCGTCGCCTCGGCACGCTGTCCGGCAACAATCAAACCTCCGCTGTCGGAATCCTGCTCGGCTGCCGCCGAGAGTTGTGTGAACTGTGAGAAATCTCGGTCGCGATTCGGCAGGTAGGTCACAGTGAGGCCCGCTATTTGATTCGCGGCCACCGGATCCTGACGATTCAACGCCGTGTTAACGGTGTTTCCTTCTGACGTCGTACCTGTTCCCGAAACCGAGATAGATTGGGATCTTGCCTTCACAGCCATGCGAAGCTCGACGGTCGTATGGGTTCCCACCCCGATGGTTAAACGGACGGGCTTCTTGAGCTCAAAGCCTTGCGCCGTCACCTGCACCGTATACGGGCCAGCCGAAAGAAAAGCTGCCACGAATCGTCCCTCGTTATCGGTGACGAGGGAGCGTTCGATCGCCAGATCCGTGTTCCGAATCTTGACCTGCGCGCCGGCGATGGCACGTCCCAAAGGATCCGCGACTATGCCGCTAACGCTACCCATGGAGGCAGCGGATTGCGCGAAAACTCTAGTGGCTGTAGTTGGCGTGCAGAATATCAACAACAGCAAAAGTAGCCTTGAGCCTAAGGTTTGCTTCACCCTGTGCAATATACCAGCGAACTAAATGACAAATCTTGGCAATCAACCAAACTAGTACTAGCTATGGTAGTAGCACGCAGCTCCGGATAACTTTTACAACCACCTTTGTCTCAACCGGGGAAATCAACTGTGGGTCCACTTTGCAGGCGGTTTATTACTTTTGTCTTCGTTGTTCCAGTTCTTTCATTTGTAGGTTTCGCACAAACTCCAGACACGGCGACCATTCGTGGGCAGGTGCTCGATGAGGCGGGAGCTGCAATTGTAGGTGCGAACGTAACCGTTACTAACGATACGAGCGGCCTCTCCCGATCTTCAATCTCCGACGCTACTGGGACGTTCGTTATTCCTGGCGTCACCGTAGCTGGAAGTTCTCACCTTCGGGCGGAAAAGTCGGGGTTTGCGGATGCCACGGTTCAAAACGTTACCTTGTTGGGTGGGTCCACAGCTAACCTAGTCGTAAAACTTCGCGCTGGTGGCGAGAATTCGCAAATCACTGTAACCGGGCTGATCAACGAGGTCCGTACCGACCAGCCTCAGATCGGCATTGTCCTCGATACGCGGCAGGTCGAAACAACTCCGCTTCTGAATCGGCGGATCACCTATCTGCCGTTGCTGAACGCCGCCAATCGTCCAACCATCACGACCGGCGACATCTTTACCGATCAAGACCTATTCACCACTAACGGTGCCGGCCGGCGCCAGGCGTGGTTTGAGGTAGACGGCGGCAACAGTATCGACATGTGGGGTCGGCAGACGATCTTCACCAACTTGCCGGTCGATGGCATCGATGAAATGGCAGTCCTGAGCAACTCGTTCTCGGCTGAGTACGGTTTTGGTGTGGGTAGCGCCGTGAACATCGTCACCAAGAGCGGCAGTAACACTTATCACGGAAGCGCCATGTTTATTTGGCGGCCCTCCGGCGCCACGGCCCAGCTGTCCGGCTACACTCCTGCGACCGCAACCAGCGGCGCCCAGATCACCGGTGACAACCTCAAGCAGGGCGCACTGATGTTTGCCGGCCCGATTGGTGCTGAGAAGAAGACGCATTTCTTCGTCGAAAGCGAATACAACTGGGAAGATCGCGCTTCGCCGATCACCTCTCCCATCGCCCCAGGTAGCTTCGTGGGCCACTATCGCGGATGGGACGGTGATGCCAAGATCGATCACCAGATTAACGAATCGAATACGATCTTCCTTCGCCTCGGAGCGGATTCCTTCCGCGACACGAACCCGCAGGGTGGTGTCGGTGGTAACACGCTCGTCACAGCGGGACGCGCTTTCCGTCGCCGCACTTACACCGCCGAACTCGGAGAAACGGCAGTACTGAGCCCGACGCTCTTGAACAACTTTCGCGCCGAATTTGATTTGGCCTCCCCGATTACTGCATTTGACCCTTTTGTCTACGGCACACAGTTCCAGGTACCAATTGCGACCACGATGACGTCAAATGGCGCGAAACTCAGCGGAACGTTTACAACCGGAACATCGCAATCGGCCAAACTCCAGAACCATCAGTACGAATTCGGTGACACCGTTTCCTGGACCCGTGGCAAACACACCTTCAAGTTCGGCGGCGACGTGATCCACGCCCACACAGGCGGGAACAGCAAAGAATTCGGCGGTCCCATTTACCTCGGTCAGTTTGTTTACAAGACGTGCAGCCTCGATGTTCTCAGTTGCGAAAGCTCAACGTATTTAAACAACATTGCCAACGTCGCGACCTACACCCAAAGCTACGGGAACGCCACGTACACCGTAGACGATTCTCTGTGGACTTTGTTCGCGCAGGACGACTTTCACGCCACTCGGAATCTAACCGTCAATCTCGGCCTTCGCTATGAACGCCAAACATTCGCCGATTCCGACAAAGATTTCGCTCCCCGCGTTGGTTTCGCCTATAACCTCTGGGGCGACGGAAAGACCGTTCTCCGCGGCGGCTACGGCATTTATTACTCGCAGATCCCCGATAACCAGGAAGCGAACTACGCTCTGAGCGGGCCGACAGGGGTATTCAACTATACGGCCAGCCCTGGCCAGGTCGGATTCCCAACTGCCGTTTCGGCGGCTCCGCTTCCGGCGTTTCCGACTGGAGCTACGGCGCCTGTCCGCACGATCTATCTTCGCCCTGGAGAGGCTAACCTTTACAACCAATTCTTGCCTATCTCCACGCTTGTGGGATATCAGAATGGCTTATGGAATCCTTACTCCCAGCAATGGACGATTGGTATGGAACACGAAGTTGCTCCCGGCTGGGTCCTGAGCATGGACTATGTCGGATCGCATTCGCTCAAGGTCGTTCGTCCGCTTGACGTCGATGCGCCGGCTTCTTTCATAAGAACTGCACAAGGACAAACTCGTACCGCGCAAGCGGCTAATTGCACCCGCCCCTATTGGATATGGTGGTATCAGCAGAACGGAATGACTTGCAACACAACGAAAGCCACGACTCCGCAGCCTGCTTATGCTCTCGTCCAAAGCGACGTTAACGATGGCTACGGTTATTACAACGCTCTTGACGTCAACCTTCATTACCACCTCAATCGCCGGGCGCAAATGCTGGTCAGCTATACCTGGTCGCATGCCCTGGACAATGTCGACCCTGACATTCCGCAGCAAAACCCGAACGATCCGAATTTTACAGGTCACGAGGAATATACCGACGCCATCTTCGACCAGCGCCATCGCTTCGTGATCAGCGGAGTCTATGAAGCGCCATTCAAAATCAGCATCGGAGGCGAGTCCACGATCGCCAGCGCTCTGCCATACAACATAACCACTGGTACAACAAACAGCGGTGATACCGGCGGCACTACCGATCGCCCCATCGTGAATGGTAGCGTTCTTCGCCGCAACGCCGGACGTGGACGCGCCATCTATGAAACGTCGCCTTTCATCGAACGTCCTTTCACGTTCACCGAACACCTGAACCTTCTGTTGCGTGTCGAGGCGTTCAATGTTTTCAATCACGCCAACTTCGCCGGATACCAGTCTGTGTACGGAAACGCAGCTGCCCCAGCAACTCTTGGCTTGCCGAACACCGGTATTGCGAATCAACTTCCGGCTCGTTCGGTACAATTTCAGGCCAAGCTGAACTTCTGATCCGGTTTTCAGTCTCTTGGAACTTTGCGCGCCCTATTCCCAACGGATTAGGGCGCCAGTTGTTTTCAGCTCACAGTTTCACGAAGCCGATCATGACGAGATCGATCAGTCGTCTCATGTTCTGCTAGTTCGAGTGCCCACCGGTTTTCTTTTTCTGCAACTGAAACGATCTCCGCCTTCGCTTCACTATTCCCACAAATGGGCAGAATAGCTCGCGATTTCTGCCTTCTCGGGTGGAATGATCTGATGCCATTACAGTTTTTGGCTGCGTCGAATCAGTACATGCAGTTCCTGGACCTCGAATCGGAAATACAGGCTCCGGTTGGTGCTCGTGAACTTGAGTCCAATCACAAGCATGCTGTTTATCTGTTTGTGCAGAATACCGACGATGTTGAATACGAAAACGTATCGCTGACGATCTGGCACGACACGATGGCAGTCGGTGTTCGCGGCCTGTCGTCGCTGATTGTGCAGCCCCGTCCGGTCGACATTCCCGCGCAGGTAAACGGGGAACCGGGGCTCGCAATCGTTCGATTCTTGTTTATGACACCGACCGCTGGTCGCGGGCGTCTCGCGGCCAAAGTTCTGCCTTCTGGGCCAGCTGTTACACAACCCGTCAGAATCCGCAGCGTCGCCGAACAGGAAAGGAACGCTGAATCACCGTACCTGGAAGCGCAAGACTGAAACAGGTGCGTTGCAGGCGTTTCGCGAATCGAGCTGCGGTTCCCTGGTCGTTGCAGCGACCAGCAACGGTCGCGGGAAGACTCGCAGTGTGTCCGTGCGTACCTGAGGCGCAACGGAGACTCAGTGAGCTCTTCCCGCTGGGGGCCTGACGGCTGACGCCGAAAGGGAAGCCGCCTTCAAAGTTGGCTGCGTTATTCGTCCGGATCCGGTATAAAGCTGGAACGGCGCCCAGTAGAAAGGCCGGCGGTAAACAGAATCTGAGTGCAGCAAGGCCAGCTTCGCCTTGTGCAGTGCGGCAGCCGGATTGTCACCATTCCCAATGCCGGTGTACATCGAGTCCATCAACTTTGGCGTGGAAGCGTCATTCGCCTCCCATAGCGCCGACACTACATTCCTCGCTCCCGCACGCAAAAACGCCCATGACAGTCCCACGAGGCCTTCGCCGGAATAGGAACGGCTACCCGAGCCGTAACAGGCGGAAATTGTCACCAGGTTGGCGCGCAAGGGTTTTTCCACGATTTCGCGCGCATACAACTTGTAGGAGCCTCCCTGTGGCGACAGGATCACCGCCGAATCCAACGGCCTCAACCGGCTCGCCGTTCCGTGTGCGACAAAATGAATATAAGAGAAGTTTGACGGATCACCATTGATGTACGACACCGGTGTCGCGTTCGCTCCGTCGATGACCGTTTCGCGATCATTCGCAAAATGCGCAGCCACTTCGTGGATCTCCGAGTTGGCCTGTGGTAACGGCGGGAAATCGCTCGAAACTGATACGGGATTTCCGATCAGCAACAGGCTGGCTTTCGCGAATTGCCGACTGTCGGAAACTGATGACCGAAGCATGACCATCGAGTTAGCGTTGCTGATCGTGACATCGTCAATCCAGTAATGCAGTTTCGGCGCGGGGACAAGCAGGGTTTCGAAATTCAGGCCATAGAGAGAACCGTCGGGAATGATGACCACTCGCGAATTTGCCGGAATCAGTTTTGACGCAGGGGCCACCAGCATCTGATAAAGTTGCTGGCCTGTCGCGTTTACAGATTCCGAGGGATCACGTGGACCGACGAGCGCCTTACGATAAGCTTGCACGGCGGAGTCGATTTCCGAGCCGCCCGGCAACATGAACAAAGACACTTTCTTCGGCGTGATCGCCCAGAGATACGAATGCACTGGCTTTAGCCAGTATTCAAGGATCACCGCATTTTGGCGTCTTGCAGTTTCGGTTGCGCCTGTCGACTTTGACTCCAAAGATGCTGGCTTGATTCCCAACCCTTCAGCCAATGTTCGAGCACGGCTATGCTCTGCGACGGCGAGCGCTTCCTCGATGTGGCCTTCTGAAATCAGAAAATCGATGTAGTGGTTATAAAACTCGACCGCAGTATTCAGATACGAGAGGCGGTTTTCCTCGTGACGCAAAGTGGCCCTGCTGGCGTCAACTGTCTCCATTGCGTGGCGAAATTGGTGAGCTGCGAGCGCATATTTTTGTCGGCCTATGTATGCGACACCTAACGCCGCCTCGGCATTCCAACGCAGACCAAGATCGTCCTGAGAATCGTGGATGACATCCTCAAAGATCTTTTCGGCGTCTGAATAGTTCTTTTGCGCACTTGAAATGAGCCCCTTACAGAACAGCGAGTTGAGGCTAGAGCTTCGGCTCGCGAAATCTCGCAAATCCAGCGCCGCCTGGTTGTATTCTTCCGCGGAATCAAGGTGACCTTGCTCGATCGCGAGTTGAGCAAGATCGTTTAGCGAAGTGGCAACAGCTACCTTATTGTCGAGCTTACGGGCGATATCGAGAGAGCGTCTGTAGTAAGTCTCCGATTGTGCAAACTCTCCCAGGCTGAAATGGATAAGGCCGAGATTAACAAGCCAAACTTGTTGATCGCGAAGCAGTCCCAGTTTTCCCGACATCTCCTCCGCACGACTGAATAAATCCAAAGCTCTCTCGTAATCCCCCATTTCATAGAAGCTCCAGCCGAGATTACCAGTCACCTTGGACACGGAAGTCTGATTTTGTAATTGTTGGAAATGATCCATCGCCTGCGTGTACCAGTCGATCGCCTCGTCGTAACGGTGCATTCGCATGTAGGTGAGCCCGAGACTCCCTTGCGCGGTGGCTGCCCAAAACTCCTGCTTCTGCCTCTGCGCTATTTCCAGCGCCCGCTGAAATTGCTGTAGGGCTTCTGTGAAGTTGTCACGGAATGCGGCTGCTGTTCCCTTGGCTTGTGCCACTTGGCCGAGCAGCTCGGGATGGTAAGCGGATGCGCTTTGTTCTGCGTGTGCAAGTTCGCGTTCAGATTCGACCAGGTTTTGAACGTAGAAATCCGCCATGCCCCGAACAAGGTCGCGCTCTATAGCGACAACATCGGATGCGAGTTTGGGCGGAACATCATCGCGCGTCAGGTCGAGGGAGTCACGGGCCTGGCCCTGCCAGAGCATGGCCTGTGCTTTCATCACTCGAAACTTGTAGCTCCACTCGGGATCATTCCTGCAGATAGCCAGACCGCGATCGGCCATGCTTGAGGCCGACAAAAAATTGCCTTGTAGAAAAGTCGCGCGACTCTCTTGATAGAGCTCGATGGGAATGTCGGTCTTCTTCGAACGACAACCAAGAGCGCTTAGAGAAATGGCAAATAGAACTGGCGCTATGGCCAACCGACGCCATTGCTGTCGGCTCCGGCGACCGTAACCTGTCCACCGACGGGGGATCCAAGTTCGAATCGCATCATCGTTAGACGCCGAGCATATTTCTGCAGCAGCAGTTCGCCCAGGAAGAGTTTGCCGAAGTCGGGAATCACCAGAACGTGATTGAACGTCTGGAAGCCGTTCCCGCCTTTCACGCTTTTGACCACCGAACACGGAACTATGCCCTTGGACTCCGGTACCGATTTCTGTGCGTCAGTAAATTTATACTGTTCCTGTAGAAAATCCGGAATTTCTTTCGGCTCCGAGTCTCCCCACAGGAACTGCCGCCGCATCTGCTTCCGGAAGTTCGTGTCCTGATCAAACCTGTTTTTGAATTTCGTGTGTGTGTTGAGCTCTTCGAAGATTTCATGGTGAAACTCAACGTTTACCGGCACGTTATCGATCTTCAAATTCTTGATCTCGCTACCTTTAACGCTGATCCGCGGCTCTTCTTCGTTGGGAAAATGCTCGCTCAGGACCTTCGCCACTACCAGGTCGGCGGTAACACGGTCACGCACGTTGAGACCGTGAACCGTGGTCGTCACGTGTGTGCGGTGAACGCCGTCCTGGTCCAGCGTGCCCTGCAATTCGGTCAATGTTTCGTCGATCGAGACTACCTTCGGAAGATCGGCGCTTTTCGGATCTTTCACGTCAGGAACCACGTGTTTTCCGAAGCTTGCCGTGGATTTTCCACCGGTTATGGGGAGCGATGCAGCTCCTTTGGCATCGATTAAATGTTGGAACGGCCGTGTTACAGCTCCACCCAGTCCTACACCTTGCCCATGGTAGAAAAATGTTTGTGCCATCGCCTTGCCTGCCACTTGATTGGATTGTTAATCAGTCGAGCTCTACTGAACTTGGATTTCGAAAGGATAGCGCACAATTTCAGTCGTTGCCCCATTTCGATCGGCGCCGCCTCGAATCACCAATTCTGCTTTTCCCGATTGAAGTCTTTCCGCCGGAATCAGCATCTGGATTGTGTCTTTGGCCTGGTCGCCAGTCACCTGCACTTTAAAGTTCTGATCGTTCGACATAACTTCCAAAGTGTAATAGGCGAAAGGTCTGGTTACCGGGACATCGATATAAATCCCCAACGGACGGCCCTTCTGCGGGCGGATCACGGTTGTCTCACCACCTCGCGAGCCCGCGGTCAATAATGAAAACGAAGTTAACGTTTCCGGTTGCAGCGCAGAGTGCCTAAGGCTGGGGATGGTTACGATGTTTTGATAAGAAATCACACCCACAAGCGCCAGCACGGCCGCGAGGCTCCATGCCGGCCGGAACCAATCGGCCCATCCATGTTTGATCGAGGGCCTGAGAACCGTCTGCGTCGCCGGCGCTTCACGCTGAACGTGGCGAGCGTTCTCAATGAAGATTGCACCCAACTTCACATCTTTCGCGCACTTTAGACACGAAAAGTAATGTTCCTCAAACTCTTCCCGCTGCCCGGGAGGCAATTCGCCGAGCAGGTACTTTTCGGGCGCGTCGAGTCGGATGGCTTCAGAATGATCCATGAAAACTGCTTTCGTTTATATCATCGAACAAAACTTTGAGCGCTCCCAGACGATAGGTCCCTCCCCCGAAAGCCCGAAAGTCCAGGAGCGCCCAATTTGTTTCATACAGATAGTGTCGCGAGCAGCGTGAACGTTTCATCGAACGGAAAATTCATCTTCCGACTTTAAGAAAAGCCTCTTCATAGTGCGACTTAAAATTCTGCTTTGCTCGGTGCAATAAAACCCGCAGGTAGTCACGATCCACACCGAGCCTGCGGCAGACCTGGTCCTTATTACCCTCTTCCAGCACTACGGCTCTCAAGATTTCACGATCCTTGTCTGGCAACTTGGTGAGGATCAGTTGCACTACCCGCCTGGCATTGTCCGAAATGAGAGCGCCATCCATATCGATCGTGCGATCCGGGATCTCCAAGGCAGTCTCAGGCATTTGCGGATGCCGCGTGCTGGAACGCCGGTATTCCATTAATACGTTATTACAAACAGAGTTCACGTAGGCCCCAAGCCGCTCCGGTTTCTCCACGCCGGTCCGCCGCCGGATTGCCCCCAGGACGCGAACGAAAGTCTCCTGCCGGATATCTTCGATCGCATCCGAAGGCAAGTAACGCGCGCGCAACTTGATCAGAACTAGTTCGCTGAAATAGGCAACAAAATGGCCCTCGGTCTCAGGATCGCCGGCGCAGAGGCGCTCGAAATACGCATGATCGAATGTAAAGAACTCCACCGGGGCCTCAGGATTTGAGATGTTGAGTATAGAGACGTTTACCCATGGCGGGCAATAACGATACGAATTCTTTTCTGTTTGGAAATCGAGTCGAATTCCGACGATTGTTTTCGCGGCCTCAAAGACTCGACACAGAAGTTAAGGTTCGTCCCAATTTGAAACCGGCGCGCCTCGAAACCAACAAGAGACCTCGGAGCCGGAGGGCTCCGAGGCTGCCGATTGCCGCTATCACGGGTGTGACTGTTCTGCAGATTTCTCCAGATGGCCGCCAAACTCGTAACGCATCGCGGACAAAAGCCGGTTCGCGAACTCCGCCTCCCCGCGCGAACTGAATCGCTCGTAAAGCGCGCTTGTCAGCACTGGCGCCGGAACGCCTTCATCGATCGCGGCTTTGATGGTCCACCGCCCTTCACCAGAATCGGAAACACGCCCGGCAAACTTCGTCAGCCCTGGATCTTCGGTCAACGCTGCTGCGGTCAAGTCCAGCAACCACGACGCAATCACGCTGCCTCGCCGCCAGACCTCAGCAATATTCGGCAAGTCGAGTTCATATTGGTATTGCTCGGGATCTCTTAGCGGTGTCGTCTCGGCGTCAACGGTCTGTACATGCTTTCCGGCATTGGCGGCTCGCAAAATGTTCAGACCCTCGGCATAGGCCGCCATCATGCCGTATTCGATTCCATTGTGGACCATCTTCACAAAATGACCTGCGCCGTTACCTCCACAGTGCAAATAACCCTGCTCGGCGGTTCCACCCGCCTTTGCCCGCCCGGGTGTGTGCGGAATATCTCCGATTCCGGGCGCCAAAGCCGCGAAAACGGGATCAAGGTGTTTCACCACTTCATGGTCTCCGCCAATCATCATGCAGTAACCGCGTTCAAGCCCCCAGATTCCTCCGCTTGTGCCGACATCGACGTAATGGATCCCCTTCGATGCCAGTTCCTTGGCACGGCGAATGTCGTCAATGTAATAGGAATTCCCGCCGTCAATCAGGATGTCGCCTGCTTCGAGATGGGGTACCAGGTCAGCCGTAACCTTGTCCACGATGGCGGCAGGAACCATTAGCCAGATTGCTCGTGGCTTCGACAGTTTCGCGACAAAGCCTTCAAGCGACGATGCCCCATCGCACCCTTCCTTTCGGAGTTCTTCCACTTTGTCTTCTGACCTATCGAAGACCACACAAGACTGCCCGCGACGAAGAATCCGGCGGACCATGTTCGCGCCCATCCGTCCAAGACCGACCATGCCAATCTGCATATCCTCTCCCTCGTAACTCAAACATCAGGTGCCATAACCTGGAATGAAGAATTCCAGAACAGACTTTAGACTTCAAAATGCAAACTTGAAGACCCAAATTTGAAGGGAATGCACGACCCACATCTGGATACTTAGAATGTCCGTGCCTCCATCGCGATTCAGTTCATTGCACCACTTCATCTCTTGGAATTGTCCGTACCCTCTCGCTCCACCCTTGCCTCACCGAAAGTCCGCCTTGGGCCGACATCACTTCGTAGCGAGTCTCTTCGCCTTGAGCCCAGAAGCGAAGGGTCACGATGCTTCCGCCGACTCGCAGATTGTGCAATGTTATGTCTGGTAGCCAATGCGGCAAAACTGGATCCACGTACAGCGTCCTGCTGTGACCATCCGCGTTCAATCCTAAGATCGCACGCAAGAGATGAAATATGCTGCCCGCCGCCCAAGCCTGAGGCACGTTTGCCCCAAGATACTGTACCGGAAACGCACCAGGTTCACGCTTGAGGCCGGCGTAAAGCTCCGGAAGACGATAGAAGACGAAGTAGCTGGCGGCTTCGCTGATGTCCCGGGCAATCATCGCTGCCTCCTTGGAGAAACCGTAGCGCTTGAATCCCATGGCGATAATGCCATTGTCATGTGGCCAGACAGAGCCATTCTGGTAAGAAAAAGGATTGTACGCAGGGTTTTCAGAGGATAAAGTTCGAATCCCCCAGCCGCTCCACAAGTCAGGTTCAAAGAAACGCTTTACGACCCGAGCTGCACGATCGTGGCTTGCGATGCCACTCCAGAGCAAGTGTCCGGGGTTTGAGGTGATCGTCTTGATCTGTCGCTTCTCACGGTCCAGGCCGTAGACATAGAATCCCGTTTCCTCGCACCAGAATAGTTCCTCGAATTTCCGGCGCAACTCCTCCGCTTTTTCGCGTAATCTTCTCCCCTCTTTCGCATCGCCGAAATGATCGAACGCTTCTGCCATGCGAAGCCACGCATCGTAAGTGTAGCCCTGCAATTCGCATAGCGCCTTTGGTCCCCGAACCTGCATGCCGTCGGGGTACATCACGGAATCGCCAGCGTCTTTCCACGCCATGTTCTCGTATCCCTGGGGCGACCGGGTCTGATATTCCTGCAGTCCGTCTCCGTCCATGTCGCCATAGTTGTCGATCCATGCCAGGCATCCCTTCGCCACTTCCTGATGCTGCAGGAATAGATCATCGTCGCCCAGCCATTTCCATGCTTCGCACAGCGTGATGAGGTAAAGCGCTGTCGCATCCGCCGTCCCGTAATACGGGGTGTGCGGGATGCGCTTTTGAACTGCCAGTTCGCCAAACCGCATTTCATGCGGAATCTTGCCGGGCTGTGCGTCGCGATAATCGTCAATTTTGTCGGCTTGCAGATCGCCCAGCACATGAAGCGCACCGCGCGCAAAGTCCGGATATACCATCAGGTTTTGATGGCTTACGATCAAGCTGTCACGTCCGAAAATCGACACAAACCACGGCACACCAGCTGCTGGAACAAACTCGCTTTTCGCAGCTCCGGTCTGCGGCAGCCGCAACGCCGCCATGTCTTCCACGGATTGCCGGAACAGGCGGTAGATGTCTTCATTGGAAGTAGTGACCGAAGTGGTGATCTTCTTCCAATGACTGAGCTCTTGTTCCACCCGGCTCTCTGCGTCGCGTAACATGTGAACGCAAAGATGTGTGTGCCTGGGTGCCGAGTCCGTACCGCGAGTGAAGAAATGCTGACAGCAGGTATGCCACGAACCGTGTGGCTCCAGATCGACCAGAAAGCTGATTCTTCCGTTGCTGTAGTTGGGCTTTGATCCGCTATTGATCACGCGAGTGATCAGCGATCGCCGGAAATCCCGGTGCTCGTAGCAACTGATCAGTTCAGCATTCTGCGGTTCCCACGTCGTGGTCACATTTCCTTTGCGAACCAGATGCTTCGCTTTAACTTCGAAAATATCCGCGAAATCCGTCCGCAACGACAACTCGAATGAGAACCGAACCCTGCGCATACCGTAGTTATGCAGGTCGAAATCTTCGTGGACCCCCTCATTCACAGCGCGATCGAACACGAGGTTCACGGTTCCGGGTTCAAGCTCTCCGTGCTCGGTTGTGATCTTGGGATTTGTGAGATATGTACGCGAAGCATAGTAGGCGACTGCGCCGGAATTCTGCAGCACCCAATGCTCTCCATCCGCGAAGATTTCGTAGTTGCTCACGTATCGAGTATCGCGTGAATAAAACCCCTGGTCCGTGTAAGGGGTGATATAGCCGTCCGTCTCCGAGAGAACAAATGTGTCGCCACGGTTGATCGTGACCTGTGGCGGACCGACAACAACTTCAATCGCCATTCTTAGACTGATGTATTTCAGAGACAGATGTGATGCCAAGTGGCTGCCGGGCTTGGTCAGCACCTACGAGGAGCAGAATGCAAGCATTTCTGGGTCTCAGCACTCTACTTCTCCGCTCTACCGCCGAATGGTGCCGATTATCGAATCAAGCCACTGCTCCGCTTCCGGTACACTTCGGAAAACACGGGTGAGTTCGAAATGCTCACCTGCCATCACCTCAAACATCCTCATCATGCCGAACAGGGCTTCTGTGGGAGCAACGATTGCACATGCCCCAAACTTCACGCTGGGTGTGAGCTTGCCAGGGTAGTCGCTCACCTCTCTCACCTGTTGAGTCACCGGCAATGAAGTCTCGGCGGTGAGGTCAAGCAGCACATTCAGAAAACCAGGCTTGTTTGGATCCTGCTCCAGTTCTCGAAAATGGTCCGCTATTTCTTCCGGAGTTACAGCACCCACGCAATGAGTTCGAATTAGATTTCTGACACGATCGATGGTGTACGTTATCGGCATAGGGCAAGCGATCGGCTCGTGTAACTGCAAGGAACCCGCGGGTGAACAACAAAATACGACGTTATGGGGATGAATACGCCGCTGCGATGGTTGGTTGGGCTGGACTCAAAATACAGGCGAGCGAAAACTAGGTGCTGCGATCGTGCATGTCAGCGGCGACGGTCTCCTCGTCCCCAAGAAGAAGTAATTCAAATGAGTTTGGACTCAGAAGATCGAGCGTTTTTACAATCAAATCGGCCGCGAGTGACTTTTCATTTCTGCCGACGCCAATGCTGCGCATCCCTGCGCGACGGGCACCTTCGATACCGGCTGCGGCGTCTTCCACCACGATGCAACGCTTTGGGGCTACTCCGAGTTTTGACGCTGCTGTGAGAAAGACTTCGGGATCGGGTTTCCCCTTGTGCACATCCTCGGCGGCTACGATTGCTTGAAACAGGTCGCTCGCACCAAGTGCCTCGAGGATTACCTCAATATTGTCGCGAGGTGCGGCTGATGCGATCGCCTGTCGCCATCCTTCCCCGTGCAGTCTACGCAACCAGCCGGCAGCACCAGGCAGGGGCGACATCCCATGCTCGCGCACGAACGCACGATACCGCTCTTCTTTTGCGTTGCCGATTCGTTCAATCGCTTCGGGTGTCGCCACGCTTCCAAGCCAACGTGGCAAGATCGAATCGTTACGCTGACCGAAAGAGGCGAGGAACTCGTCGCGCGTGATCGCGACGCCCTCGTCGGCCATAGTTTGTTTCCATGCGAGCCAGTGGAACTCTTCCGAATCAATCAGAGTTCCATCCATGTCCCAAAGAACAGCGCGAGTCCGGCTCATCAACCTTCCTGCTTGCCCACTGGGTGCGGATCGTCTCAGGGCGACCCGCAGCCATGGTGAATCGATCGCTTTACCCAACCTTTTCCGCGACCTGAGACAACGCATAGCCTTCCAGCTTTACCGCGTCGGCGTTGAATTTGCGGATGCCATCCGCCAGCTTGTCCGTCGCCATCGCGTCTTCGTTGTGCATCCAGCGGAATGTCTTCTCGGTCAGGTGAAGCTGCTCGTCTTTGCACTCCGCAGCCGCCTTGGCTGGATCGAGTTTGCGCTCCAGCTTGCCTTCGGTGGTTTCCAGTTGATCAAGCAGATCGGGGCTGATGGTCAACAAATCAGAACCAGCAAGCCGAATGATCTGATTTACATTGCGGAAGCTCGCTCCCATCACCTGCGTCTTGTAACCGAACTTTTTATAATAGTTGTAGATGCGCGTGACCGATGCGACTCCCGGATCCTTCTCGGGATCGATTTCCTTTCCGCCGCCTTCTTTTTTGTAATAGTCGTAAATTCGACCGACGAATGGCGAGATCAAGGTCACGCCAGCTTCCGCACAAGCGATCGCCTGCGCGAAGCTGAAAAGCAATGTCAGATTGCAATGGATGCCTTCCTCTTCCAGCATCGCTGCCGATTGGATGCCTTCCCACGTGCTGGCGATCTTGATTAGAATCCGTTCGCGGCTGATCCCTTGCTTTTCGTAGAGTGAAATGAGTTTGCGCGCCTTGGCGACCGTTCCGGGTGAGTCGAAGCTCAAGCTGGCGGCCACTTCCGTCGACACTCGCCCCGGCACCACCTTGAGAATCTCACTGCCAAAAAGAACGAACAACTGATCGATAAACTCTTCCGCCATGGCCTTGTGATCGCCGCCGCGCTCCTGTGCTAACTCAGCAGCCTCGTCCACCAAGTGCCGGTATTCAGGCATCTGCGCCGCGTGATACAGAAGAGAAGGGTTCGTGGTTGCATCCTGCGGACGGTGGCGGGCAATCGCCTGGATATCCCCAGTATCTGCCACCACTGTGGTGAATTGCTTGAGAGACTCGAAAAGCGTCATGCGATTCTCCTATTCGTATTTTTGGAAATTGCCTGCCCACATCGTGCCAAGTGCCAATTTTGTCTTGGTCAATAACCTAGACGAGCCGGTGAAAAAGCCTCTCCGCACGTTCTGTTTTGCAACCGTAAACTTCGCTAGTTTGGGAGAGGATGCTTTAACTGCTGTATCCAACAATTATGAGCGGGTCGGCTCATAATTTGAAGGTGTAAATTTAAGTGCTTTTATGGAGACGGTTGCCAGTGGGGCGATCGGAATCACCTTACTCCTTATCCATGAGTCTGAGATTAAGAAACAATACGCACTAAGTTGTTGATTCCAAAGCGCGCACAGGCATATCTCGAGCGGAGCCCGGGTTTCAGCTGGGCGTTGACGCTTCCAGCTCAGATCGGCCAACGATTGTCACCGGCCAGCCGCAACTACCAAAGATTGACAGTCGACAATCGATCGTCAATCCGCGAACGTCCTCATTGAGGACAGGGATGGCAACATCAGCAGTTCTTCATCCACCAAACGCTAACTTTCTTCCAAGCAGGTGTTTTGGGATTGTGGCTGAGAAGCCAGCGCAACGTCTTACTGCAGCCTGTCGGATTAGCACTTGTCTTAGCTTTGCCACGACTTCGCCTGGATTGAATCGTCTCCACGACGCGGGCATCTCGCGCCGAGAGCTTTGTGCGCCGCTCGTCTTTACTCGTAAGAAAGAACATCCGACCATCGTCGGAGCGCACAACGATTCCGGCTGGTGCTCTTCTGGAAATAAGCTTAGCGATTCGTTCCCTGTTCTCGATTGCCTTGCGTCGAGCGACTGCCACATTGCACCTCGAAGTCTTCTGTTCTTAGGTTGGCACCTTGGGTGGGACACAAACTTTTCTTTGCGAGTTGTCTTCGGGAGTATGCGGCCTCGAGAAGGGAGTCGGCTGGTGCTTCACGAGTAAGCCGACCCGCTGCACAATGACCTACCAGGCAGAACTATGAGATGTTCGCGACGCGGTCTTTTTCTGGTTCTCGTGACGTCTACGCTTCTGGCGTTCTCTCAGCAGGCCCAGGACAGCAGCCTCACCGAGACGCAGAAGTTGTCACATCATGACGAACCAGAGGAAGCCAAAGATCCATTGGGAAGAACCACGCCTCACGGAAGCGTGTTCGGCTTTCTGCAGGCGGTTCACGTTGGCAAACTCAATCAAGCCTCTCAGTATCTCCAGCTCTCTGGACAAGAGCGCGCTAGGGAAGGAGAACGCTTGGCACACGAACTTCAGGCGCTGATGGACAAGGCTTTCATTGGTCGCGTTGGAGCAATCAGCCATCAGCCCGAGGGCTCCATCCAACCAGGAGTTCCTGAGGACCACGAAAGGATCGGTTCCTTCGAAGTCAATGACCGCGAGGTCGGAGTAGATCTCGTCCGAGTCACTGACCCGAGCGGGGCTGACGTTTGGTTGTTTTCATCGCAGGTTCTCGCTCAGGTACCTCAGCTTTATTCCGAAATTGAAAACAGCGAACTGGAGTCGCGGCTGCCAACTGTTCTACTAACCACCCAAATCTTCAGCACACCACTGTGGCAGCTGATAGCCCTCTTGCTGCTCGTCCCGGTGTCTCTTGCGCTTGCGTGGATCATCGTGCGTTTATTACGCGCCACCTTGCGACTATGGCCCAGACAGCGGCATCAGGCCATCGTGAAAGATATTCACGATTCTCTGGTTGCGCCAGCAACCCTCATCTTGTCTGCCGCCTTTAACGAGATTGGCGCATATCTACTTGGCTCGCCGTTGCTCATCCGAGAATACTACCGACGCTTTACTGGTCTTCTTCTGGTTGCTGGAATGACGTGGTTGCTGGTTCGTGTGGTCAACCGCTGGGGTGAGCGTGCCCGGTTGCAGTCCCTCGCTGGATCGGCCTTCCGCAATAGCTCCCTGATTCTGTTAGGGCAAAGGATCTTCACTGTTCTGGTTGTCATCATCTGCGCACTCATCATGCTCGCGATTCTTGGCGTCGATATCACCGCCGCTGTGGCTGGCCTTGGTATCGGGAGCATCGCAATTGCCTTCGCTGCGCAGAAAACACTCGAAAACCTCTTGGGAGGAGTATCGATCCTCGGCGATCAAGTCATTCGAGTGGGAGAGATATGCCGCATAGATGAGCACATCGGCAGGGTAGAAGATATCAGCCTGAGGTCCACTCGCATTCGTACATTGGCCGGAACCACGCTTTCGGTACCCAACGGCCAACTTGCCAATATGAATATTGAAAACATAACTCGACGCCAGAAGACTCTATTTAACGCCACAATCGGCCTTCGCAGCGAAACCTCCGCTGAGAAGTTGCGCTTCGTGCTCGAGCAGATTCGTGCCCTTTTGCTTCGTCATCCTAAGGTAGATCCTGACGTTGCTCGGGTACACTTCGTGGAATTCGGCGAAAGCAGTTTCGAGATAGGGATCGAATGCCTCATCTTGACTGGCATTCGCGAGGAATTTCTTGCCGTCCGTGAAGACCTTCTGTTGCAGATCATGGAATTGGTCAATGCTGCAGGTGTTGAGTTCGCGACACCTGCTCGGCTCCTACAGATCGTCAAGGCGCCGGAGTCGGGCCACCAGCGAGCTTCTCTCGATCCCGGAGTTGTCAAACCTGGCGAAGGTCGTGAGATAGCTTGAAGTCAAGAAATTGTGAATTTAGCCATTGAGAGTCATCAAGGATGCCGGCGCACTCTGCGATACCTTCAACGGACGCACAGTCTCCACCAATCGCGATCTGCTCTGGAATCGCCGACGAACATCCCGCTGGAAAGAAATCATCTTAAGCAGTCTCAAGCCCAGCGCCGTTGCTTCAGAGCCTTGCGACTTAAGTGCAGAAGCTTGGATCCGCGTTCGCTAAGATCATGAGCCTGATCCAGCAGATCTTCCGCACGATCACGCAAGTCGTTGGTATGTCTGCCGATTTTCTTGGTGGTCCTGCGATAGTGGTGTGAGATGGCATAGCGGAGATCTTCACCCGCGAAGGGAGCCAGGAGTAGCCCCAGGCAGGAGCCGATTCCTATACCGCTGGCCAAGATCGCGAAATCCCTTGCCTTATTGCTCTTGCGCATTTGTGTGCTCCGTCTGTGAACTACCAGAGTCGCTGCTGACAATAAGAAGCTGCTCGCGGGCAAAGGTTTCCTCCCTCTTGTAGGTCACAGACGAACCAACATGTATCGAAGCGACTGGGAAAAGTGACAGTTTTCGCCTTTTCCAGCAACGCCTAATCTGGTGCTTTATCGTTTAACACACCTCATTCGTTGTCAGCTTCATTGCGAAGAATTTGCCGTTAACTTGATGCAGGCCGGTAAACCACAAGAGCCGCAGACTCCACCCGAGCAGAAATTGCCTGAACTGGGTCCAATCCCAGTCGATGCCATCGCCATTCCGGCAGCACGATTAACAGCATGGATCGAGGACAGGAAGTTCTCGTTTTACGTGTTGCTCATTTTGATGACAGGCACGGTTTATCTCACCTACATTATCTTCCGTCCGTTTCTCACCGCGCTATTCGTGGCGCTCGTGCTGGCGATCGGCTGCTTTCCACTTCATAAGTGGCTGGCAAAGAAATTTCACAATGTTACTCTGTCTGCCCTGGTCGTCACCGTTTTTGCGTTAGTGGTTATCTTCGTGCCGTTCGTAGTGATTAGCGTTAAACTCGCTAGCGAAGCTACAGCCAGTTACAACTCAGTGCTTCAGACGCTGCGTAATCCCAGAGAATGGCCACACCGTCTGGACCCACTGATCGAGGAAGTGGCGGAACAAACAGGCCTAAGGGCAGATGAGGTAAAGTCTCGCATCGCTGACGGGACTCGACAGGCGGGGAATCGGCTGCTGCGGGCTGCGACGCTATCTGCACGGCGTTTTGCTCAACAAATGAGCACCATCCTTCTGGCGTTGCTATTCCTGTTCCCGTTGTTGCGAGGCAGCGAAGAGTTCCGCCTGGGTGCAATGTCCATGCTTCCCCTGTCTCCGCAGCGCCTGCGGGAACTCGGAGTTGCCATCAATCAGGGCATCATAGCCGACATTTACGGGATGGTTGCCGTTGGTTTGGTTGAAGGACTCTTCATCGGGATTGGTTTCTGGTTGGCCGGATTACGCTCGCCCCTGCTTTGGGGAGTTGTCGCGACTTTACTCTCTTGTCTTCCTTTCGTCGGAGTCTCGCTGATATGGATTCCCGCTTGTGTTTTCTTGGCTATGCAGGGAAGCTCAGCAAAGGCCATCATGCTTCTCGTCTGGTGTGTTGCTGTCGTCTCAACGACGGAAGGCTATGTTCGCTCAAAGGTGGTTAGTGGTCGCGCCAGGGTCAATTCCATGCTCATCACGCTTTCTATGATGGGAGGAGTTGTGGCGTTTGGTGGAATCGGACTGTTTGCCGGTCCAGTCGTGGTGGTCTTCTTTGCAACGCTTGTGGGTATTCTTCGCGAAGAACATGCCGACGTGCGGCGAATCGAGCATAAGGCGACGTAACCTTGAGGTGCCTTTTAGCCGTGCAATGCAACGCGAGAAAGCGATCTAGGCGGCTTCCTCCGAACGATTGTCGTTCAACTTGTTGACGGGAGTTATGCAGCAACGAACCTCGACACGCTGGTTTGCGATGAGTTGAATTCTGCCTTCAGGCCCAATAGAGAATTCATGAACAACGAAGTGCCGATGGTATTTGTCGCGGCTTAGAGTGACTGAAGGCGCCGAGCATAGAACAGTCCTGCCCGTAGTGCCTACCCAATCTACATGCCTGTGACCGTGCAGAATGAGGATGCGCGAGGCATAAGGTTTGATCGCCGCCAGAACATCGGCTGCGTTCATGAGAGCCAGACCAATGCGGTCGCTCAGGCTGATCCCGGATACCGGATACTCGACGATTTGATGATGGAGGAGGATCAGCCACGCATTTTGAGAGTTCCGGAGAACGGACTTGAGCCCCTGCAACTGGGCTGCATTTACAACGCCGACCGCGTTGGTGAAGGAGAAGTTGCTACGGGCATTCGAGTCGAGCAAAATGACCCCATATCCAGAATCGCTGGTTGGGGGCTCTACCAACGGGAAGATCGCGTCCCACACCTTTGCGATTTCCCACTTGCCACGTGTAGTTCCGCGGTCCGCCAGGGCACGGAGAAGTTCAGTACGTTCCCCCTGTCGCAGATACTCCGACAGACTTGGTCCAAGCACACCAGAGACATGATCGACTATGTGAAAGCGCCTGCCTTGGATGTCATCGGCAGCGAGCACAAACCGCAGCTTTCGTAGTGCCTGACCAATGCTCCAGGGAAGGTCAGGACGTCCAGTGTTGGTACGATCGACGATATTCGTATCGTGATTGCCAGGCACCAAAGACATACGAGAACGCAATTCCGGAAAATTCCTGACGAGATCAAGAAATTCTGCCCATTCCGACCTCGTTCCAGCATCGGTAATGTCGCCCGTAACGAGCACGTGATCGACTGGTTTCGAAGCATGTATAACTGCGAGTTCTTCCAGTGTGTCGTGAACGCACTGATTGCCTTGCGGCCCGTGGGTTCCTGTTTCCATACGGTAGCCGTAGCGTTCGCCGACAACATGCAAATCGGACAGATGCGCTACTCTGAAGGCAGCTGCTGGAACCATCGTTTCTCCAGGCCGCCAGTCCAGAACCGGCCTGCTGATGGTTAGTTCACGCCACAGCCAAAATGCACTTGTGGCAGCCGTCGAGAATCCTAGGACCAGGGCAGCATTACTCAATGCGGCTTCGATCACCGCTCGAGGTTGCACGCGTTCAACATCAACGAGCTTGAGGCCGGCCGAGAGTTCAATCGACATTGCCAAGGCGAATCCTGCACCACCTAGCAACAACGCGGCCACCATCGTGCCGACAAGTCGACGGCGATAGAGATGTTCTTGAGTATCCGACATTCCAGGCAGCCGCTCTGAGATGGACCTAAGTACTTCGCGTAACGTTACGAAGATCGGAAAAACGAGCGTGTAGTGAAGTCGAGAAAAGCTGTCGTAGGCGATTAACAAGAATCGTTTACCGACCAGGAGAGCGAGCCCGAGCAGGACAATCAGGAAGAGGACAGCAACCATTGTCGGATTGCGCCCGGCGGAGGCCATGCTCTTCAGTGTGTGTTGTCCGTAGGTGAGTACGATGGAAGGTGCGATCCCAACCAACAATGCCGGAATGACAATAAGAGTTAGGAATCCGACGGCCGCCTTTAGATAGCTAAACTCTAAAACGGCAGAAAGTAAGAGCCGCCGCCATCCGCCGCCATAAGGACTGGTCCGGTTGTCATCGGCATCGCCGCGGCGCAGATCCCAAATGCGCGAGACATTCATGGGACTTCTCCGGACGCAACTTGAAGGGCAGGTTGGATTCCGGAGTTCGTCATCAACGCATCCTTTATTTCTGAACGAGGATTACCCCGCCCAGTCCACGAGATCGCTGGTTTGTGTGGCACGCTTTGTGGCACTTGAAGATTTCTGGTTTCGACTCCAAAGTTCTGCCAGGACGATACACACTTCTGCGGCGCGACTCATGTCCTGTAAGCTAACCCACTCTAGCGGTCCGTGGATATTCTGCATTCCGGTGAACAGATTTGGCGTAGGCAATCCCATCTCAGTGAGACGCGAACCGTCTGTGCCTCCCCGGATGGGTGCGCAGAATGGCTTTATCCCGACCTGACGGCACGCTTCCTGCGCCAGTTCAACGGGACGCATGTCTTTCTCCAGCCAGTAGCGCATGTTGCGATATTGGGGTGTGATAGAACACGTTATTTGAGCTCTTGGTTCCGAGGCCTGTATCGCCGAACATACCTGCTGCAGCAGTTTTCCATGTTCCGCAAGCTTATCTAACTCGAAGTCGCGCAAAATAAAACTGAGCTCGGCTGAGGCGGCGGTTCCGTTCATCTGATAAACGTGAATGAATCCCTGGCGACCCTCTGTCGTTTCGGGAGTAAGTGTGGCCTGGGGTAAGGTGTCGACTAGTTTTGCTCCTAGGTGCAGCGCGTTTACCAGCCTACCTTTGGCCTGGCCAGGATGGATCGAAACACCACTTATATGAACGATAGCCTTGTCAGCCGAGAACGTTTCATAAACGACCTCACCAAGCTCGGCTCCATCCAAAGTATAGGCAACTTCCGCTTTCAACTCGCTCGGCAAGTTGGCGTGAACGCCTCGCCCAATTTCCTCGTCTGGCGTGAATCCTACGCGAATCGTGCCATGGCTCAGATTGGCGTCTTGCAACAAGTGCCGAGCCACGGTCATTACGATGGCTACTCCGGCCTTGTCGTCGGCTCCAAGTAGAGTAGTACCGCTAGCGGTAATAATGTCTTCGGAGAGTTTTTGCGCAAGGTAGGGAGATTTAGCTGGAGAAAGAACCATCTTGGGATCGTCGGGTAAGATGATGTCGCCTCCAGCGTAGTTACGGTGAATAACAGGTTTCACGTCCGTCGCGTTGAAAGCCGGCGCCGTGTCGACATGAGCAAGCAGCGCGATTGTGGGAATATCGGTCTTGAGCGTGGCTGGAATTGTTGCAATCACGGCGCCGTAATTGGTAACTATTACATCGTGGGCGCCCATGTCTTTCAGTTCCTTCGCAAGAAGGTTCAACAGGTCGTACTGCTTTTTTGTGCTCGGTGAGGTCGTTGAACTTTCATCGCTCTGGGTGTCGATTCGTGCGTACCGGATAAAGCGTTCTTCCAACTCACGGTCAAACCTGCTATGGCCAGCAGAAGCTACCCTATGGTTTGCCACTGGAGTTTCTATGTTCATTGGTTTGTCCGCTCACGAACTTTAAGCATACTCCGCTTTTGACTTCTGAGCTGTGATTCACCTCTGTTATGCGGCTGCCAAATCCCTCTGACCTGCGGCAGCCAGTTCGTCGAGGTAGACGATCGCGGTCTCAATCCCACGCTGAAACATCTCGATGCTGTAGTGTTCATTCGCTGCATGGAGGCCGTCGCTGTCGAGTCCATAGCCCATCATGACCACGGGAATTTTCATCATGCCGTAAATGTCCGCGACAATCGGAATGCTTCCGCCTCCACGCGTGAAAACAGGCTCATGCCCCCAGCCTTTCTTGTAAGCCTCTCTTGCAGCCTGCATTTCGGGCAAATCGAAGGGGATCAAAGCCGGTTTGCCTTTGGTGACCAGACTGACATTTACCCGCACCGTGGACGGAGTGATGCCCGCGATGTAGTCCTTTATCAGCTTGAAGATTTTGTCGGGATCCTGATTGCCGACTAGACGGGAACTCACCTTTGCCCCGGCGTTCGCAGGAATAATTGTTTTGGGACCTGGGCCTGAGTAACCACTCCAGAGGCCATTGATCTCGAGCGTGGGTCGTGCGGAAACACGTTCCCGTATGGTGAACTTCTTGTCGCCCCAGATCGCTGGTACGCCCGTCGTAGCTTTGAATTGCTCTTCTGTAATATCGGTTTTCGCAATCATCGCGCGCTCTTCTTTGCTCAACGGGGCAACGTCGTCGTAAAAGCCAGGGACGGCAATCGTATTATCGGGGTTGTAGAGCTTCGACAGAATTTCTACCAGTGCAAGCGCCGGATTGTGGGCCGCTCCACCCCAAAACCCGCTGTGAAGATCGTCTTCGGGACCCTGAACTTCAATCTGAAGGTACGTCATTCCTCGAAGGCTGTGGGTGACAGCTGGCTCTTCAATCGAGCGCATCGACGAATCGCTTATGACGCAGACATCAGACTTGAGTAAGTCAAGGTTTTTCTTGATGAAGGGGGCTAGATTCGGAGAGGAAACTTCTTCTTCGCCTTCAATTAGGAACTTCATGTTCACCGGTGGACCGCCATTGCTCTCTAAATAGGACTCAAGAGCCTTCACGTGAATGAAAAGCTGCCCTTTGTCATCGGTAGCTCCACGGGCGAATATCTTTCCATCTTTCTCGATCGGCTCAAAAGGTGGGCTATGCCATCCGTCTTCCTTGACAGCGGGGACGACGTCATAGTGGCCATAAACGAGAACCGTCGGCCTATCTTTTCCGGCGCCAAGCCACTCGGCATAGACCACGGGGTGACCGGCAGTTGGTATGACCCGTGCACTCTCTAAGCCTAGGGCATGCATGTGAGATGCAAGCCAGTGTGCAGCTCTCTTCACGTCATCCGCATGCTTCGGGTCGCCGCTCAGACTGGGGATACGAAGAAACTCGAAAAGCTCATGTCGGAATCGCTCTGCGTGGGCTCGTGAATATTTGCGTGCCGAATCGGTTGTCTTAGACATGACTGCTTCACCTCATCAAATCGATTTGATCCATCAGATACGTGCTCAAAGTTCGAATGAGCCAAAACCTGGACCGCAAGAACTAGTTCGTTCTATTCCTTTGGGTGCAACTTAACGAAGGTGTATCTGCCCGTGATCTGAATGCGCGGGTCATTCGCACTAGCTCCGCTCTTTTCCTCTACCCGTCCGTAGATAAACTCAGCGCCAAGATCCAGGCTGCCGAGTGGATTCCAGATCAGGTTAGCTGATGTATAGACACCCATGTGATAGGTATTGAACGCTTGAAAATCAGAGTTCTGAACCTGGACGAAACTACCGGTAGCATTCGATCGCAACGATGGTGTCCAATAGTGCTGATAAGTTGCGTAAGTCCCAAAGAGAGGGAGCGCCCGTAACGACAAGTTCGTCTGCGAAACGGGAGCCGCATCCAGGCCAAGAGCTGCCGTGTCACCTACGTAACGTGCGATCCCATGGCCATAAGCCACTTGCAGTGCGATATTATCCTTGTTGTGCACCTCGACGCCGCCGGTTGCATTTACACCCCATCCCAAAGTGGATTCGTCGATGCCGTTTGGCAGCTTCACACCCAGATCGCGAAAAACGCTTGCCAATTGGATATGCCCGCGTTTCCACTCGTTCCGAAACCGAAATGTACCATCTGGCGCCGGCGTGGTCGGCGTGGCTGGTGTACCAGCCACCGAAAAGGTGATAGAGGAGGACGGAACTTCGATGGAGACATAGGCGCTGGCGCCACCGCCCAGGCCGAAGCTGTATCGTGCCTGTGGAATACGAACGCTAATCGCCGAGTTAGCCCCTTGTGTGTCCAGAGTGTCCGCAAACGCGTCAGGATCCATGAAGTTGGTGAACGTCTGGCCAACGAGAATGTTATCCAGTTGTGCATAGAGGTGGCGCAGTCGTGGCGCGGTTGTTCCATTGGGACCGAAAAAATCAAGCTGGACGAATGTTCGCGCGACTGATGTGTCGCCAACCGGGATGCGGAAGTCAGCCATGATCCGGCTCCCACGAATGCTGGCGATAAAATTCCCCGGACTCGAAACCGGCGGAATCGGTATTGAGGAGGGTACAAAGGAGTCTCCAAGGGTCGAGGCTCTCGGGTCATATATAAAATCGGTCCTTACCGATCCGTCGATTCGTAGCAACGTGCGTGTACCTGGCAAGAGAAAGAACCCAGGGTACTCAGGTTCTAGTGGCGCGTTAAACAGCCGTGGAGCATCTTCTTCGTCTGCGCCAAAAGTCTGGTGTTGCGACGTTGCCTGTCCGATCGATTCCTCTTGCTGCTCTGGAGTAATCTTGCCTGGAGGCGCTGGTGGCGTACTGACGATCGAGCCGTTCCTAGTAACGTTGGCAGTGGGATGGAGCGCGTCCAGCTGTGACTGAATGTCGGACATTTGTTGCTTCAACTCATTCATCTTGTCCTGAAGCCTGCGAATGACCTCTTCCTGTGTGGTCCCTGTTTCCTGCGCTGACACTGATCTCGCACTGCAAAACAATACCAAGAAGACTAGATACGTTGTCTTTCGCATTTTCTGTCCCCCAGTCTTTGGCGAACGGAAACTAAGTGCACCACCGAGGCTCGCCGGAAGCCACAACTGTTCCTCTGTCCTTACTTAGGCTGTTGCAGTTGGCTGTGAAATTCACCGCGCCCGTCGTGCACTTCAGTCAGTTTCCTTCCGCATTCTGTGCTGCTGGTGTAACTGGGTAAACTGTTAGTTGTTACAGTTCGGCACCAGAAAATGTTGACACGTGGTCAATGATGAATGGAATGATTTCAATGCAAGTGAGTTTTCGAAACATTGGCAAGTAGGTCTAACATAGCGGCGATCCCCATCTTAGCCCCCCAAAAATATCCTTAAAGGTGCTGTGCAGACGACCGCTGTCCGTGTCGAAGAGTGATCGACCGTTTGTGCGCCTCGCGATATGTTGGAAACGCTGAAACGTCCTCAATAGAGCACGCGAGCTATCCAGCCAGTATGATCACAATACGAACATAGACTTAGTCACCAACACAATTCCTCTTACGGGTTCTTGAAACCTGAACTCGTCTCTATTTACGTGGCGTCGCCGGGGAGAACACGTCAGGCGACCGTCATCAGAATCCCCAAGGCAGCCCTAGCACCTGCCATACGACTAAAAGGATCATCCACACCACTTGGATCACGATGACATACGGCAACATCAATGCTACGACGGTGCCGACACCGGCACTCTTCTGATATTTCGCCGCGAATCCAACGATCAATGGAAAATAGGCCATCATCGGTGTAATGGCGTTAGTTGGCGAGTCCCCTACACGGTACGCGGCCAACACTGCCGCCGGCTGCACATGAAGTCGCATCAAGAGCGGGACAAATACAGGAGCGAAGATAGCCCATTTGGGAATGATCCCTGTGATGATCAGGTTAAGAACCGTAACCACCAAAACAAACCCGATGAGCAACGGGAGGGGACCGAGTCCGGCGGTCTCCAGCCAATCGCCAACCTTCACAGCGGCGATGGTCGCAATATTAGTGTAGGTAAAAAGGGCGATGAACTGGCTGATAAAGAACAACAGAAAAAGCAGCCCCCCCAATCCGATTACTGCTTTTTCCATGGCCTTGATGACGTCGGCACTCCCCTTCATGGTTTTTGCACCAATGCCGTAGGCAGCTCCCGCCACGAGAAACGCCAGTGCGATGAAGACGATCAGGCCATTCATAAATGGTGAATCGCCGACAAGGGCACCCGTATCAGGATTTCTCAGCGGCGCGCCGCGAGGGATCGCCAAGAAAGCAAATATAGCCATGGTGGCGACGGTCCCCCACAGCGCCCATCTCAATCCTTTCGCTTCACCGGTGGGTGCGGCCGGGCCTTCTTCGCTCTGCAATTCTTTCGGCGCGGTGTAAGAGCCGAGGCGAGGCTCAACAAACTTGTCGGTGACCAAACCACATACGATCGTGAGCATTACGACCGACGCGACTGAAAACCAGAAGTTCGCAGTCAACGACACAGAGACGCTGGGATTCAGAAGATGGATGGCATCGTTCGTGATTCCCGTCAGGATGCCGTCCAGAGGCTTGATAAGGATATTCGCACTGAACACTGACGCAACGGCGCCAAATGAAGCCGCCAGCCCTACTAATGGATTCCGGCCAACGCTCAAGAAGGCCGCCGCGCCCAACGGAATCAATACCAGGTACCCGGCATCCGCAGCGATGCTCGACACGATTCCTACAAACACCAAGATGTAGGTCAAGGCACTCGCCGGGGCCACTTGAACAAGCTTGCGAATCAAAGCTTTTATCAGGCCCGATGTTTCGGCAACGCCGACCCCAAGCATCGCGACAATGATTACGCCGACAGCATTGAAGCTCATGAAATTCCTCACCACGTCGGCGTACATGAAACGAATTCCGTCTGCTGACAGTAGACTCTGCGCCTTGGTCGTTACTTGTTCAGCTTGATGGGTTTCTGGATTGATCGATTCGTAGGTGGCGCTAGCGCCCATCGCATAAAAGAGGTGGGACAGCACGATGACAGTCGCAATCAACAAGATGAAGATCACTGCCGGATGAGGAACTTTATTTCCAACCCGTTCTACACTGTCGAGAATCTTTTCCATCCCGCTCTTTTTGGGCTTAGGTGGAACAATTGGTTGTACGTGAGCTCTTTCAGCCATGATGGCCTCTCATGATCTCTCGGCTGAGGCGCCCGGAATTATTCGGCTCCCGGGCGCTCCCGGTGAATCGGTTAGGCTGCATTCTCCGCCGGAGTTTCGAGTGCCTCGCGGAGGGCCTTTTCATTGTCCTTGTCGAGTGACGTTTGAAAGACTTTGCCCTTACCGGCAAATGGTTTCAAACCGTCGAGAACCTTGTCGGCAGTAATCTTCCTAAGTAGCACGAACAGCGCGGACGTGCCCGGCCTCAACGACTGCCCGATATCTCGCATCATCTTGTCATCGAGACCTAAATCCGTGAATCTCCCGGAGATTGCACCGGCGCCGGCGCCAATTGCCGCACCCAGCAACGGATTTAGAAACAGCAGTCCGATGAGCATACCCCAGAATCCGCCACTGACCGCACCTGCACGCGTAAGGCTCACAGCCTGGTGTAATTGGGTTTTGCCTTTCGGGTCCCTGGTGACAACCACCGCATCATCCATCTCAAGCAAATACTGCTTTTGCATCCTTGCGAGCGCGGCTCGCATTTCGAATGCGGTTGATTCGTCGTCAAAGACAACTGCTACTAGCGTACTCATGGATCCTCCCTGGCTGCGGGCGGGCGCTATGCACCTTTTTCGCTTGATCGAGGCTAGCGACGATTGGAGCCACTGAATACTGTCAGTTTATGCAGGTAGAAAATCGGAATATTCAGAATTGACCATTGCGGAGCGACCCGAAATGCCAACAACGAAAGGAGCGCCTCGCGCAGACAACTATGCCCGGACGAAATTCATCCTTATCCAGTTCCCCTTTCCTAAGTCACTCGCACTCTTTCACCTACTCGTAAATGTGGAGGAATGATGGCAAGCCCTGCGCGGATCGAACGTGACATGCTCGGCGAATGCGAAGTGCCCGGATCCGCCTACTACGGTGTGCATACGCTGCGAGCCGTAGAAAATTTTCAGATCAGTGGCACATCAATCTCAAGCAACTCCGATCTCGTAAGTGCTCTCGCTTCAGTGAAACAAGCGGCTGCTCTGGCCAATCAGGAGCTTGGCCTGATTGATTCCGAGCGCGCGACGAGCATCGTCCGGGCTTGCGAGGAGATTCGCGCAGGTGCACTGCACGACCAGTTCGTCGTTGATGTGATCCAAGGTGGCGCAGGCACCTCGACGAACATGAACACTAATGAAGTCATCGCCAATCGGGCTCTTGAGTTGATGGGGCATAACCGTGGCGAATACGAAATTCTTCATCCCAATGAACACGTAAATATGAGCCAGAGTACGAACGATGCCGTTCCCACTGCATTCAAAATCGCGGCTTGGCATGGTATCCACGGTCTCATGGGGGCAATGGAAGCGCTCAAAGATGCTTTTGAAAGCAAAGCGGAGGAATTTAGCGACGTCCTCAAAATCGGACGCACTCAACTTCAAGACGCCGTTCCTATGACGTTGGGACAGGAGTTCTCAACCTATGGCGTGATGCTTTCTGAAGACTTACAGCGCCTTCGGGAAGCGCTCACTCTGCTCACGGAGATCAACATGGGAGCTACGGCCGTCGGAACTGGTATCACCTCCCATCCACAGTATTCCAGGAGTGTCTGTCGTTACCTGAGACAAATCACCGGAATTCCATTTGTTACGGCTCCTAACCTGGTCGAAGCGACACAGGACGCGGGTTCATTCGTGCAACTCTCCGGCGTCTTGAAGCGAATAGCCGTAAAACTCTCCAAGGTCTGTAATGACCTGCGTCTGTTGTCTTCCGGCCCACGAACCGGTTTCGGGGAAATCAACCTGCCACCTGTGCAAGCCGGATCGAGCATCATGCCGGGCAAAGTAAACCCGGTTATCCCGGAAGTGGTGAACCAGATTGCTTTTGAAGTAATTGGTAACGACGTTACGGTGAGTTTTGCTGCTGAGGCGGGACAACTGCAACTCAATGCATTTTTGCCGATCATTGCCCATAGCATCTTCAAGAGCCTGACTCACCTCCGTAACGGTTGTCTTACGTTGACGGAACGATGCGTCAAGGGGATAACCGCCAATCTCGATCGCCTTGGCGAGCACATGAATCGGTCGATTGCAGTGATCACCGCTCTTAATCCCTACATTGGATATGCGAAAACGACCGAGATCGCGCAGGAAGCTTTGCGGACTGGGCGAAGCGTAGCGGATCTCGTACTGGAACAAAAACTGCTGACAAAAGAACAGCTAAGCGAGATCTTGCGCCCCGAAACTCTCACGCGACCGGTTGAGATTCTTTCTTTCTCCAACGACACGAAACAGCGACGTGCAGGATGAATATGGTAACGACGATGGTGATGCCGTGACAGTGCGGACAAATGTCGATGAACTCGAAAGCTCTTATGTGTCGACTGGGCACCTTCCCTCCGAGGACCTTGTCCAATCTCTCGTGTCGGAGGCATATAGCCGTTACAAATCCAATCGAGAGGGAAGCAACTCGGACGTCTATCCCGCGTTGGCCGCAGCGCCGAGTACGCTATTTGGCATCAGCGTGGTCTCTACAAGTGGAAGGCTCTACTCCGCGGGAGACTTTGAATACGAATTTGCGATCATGAGTGTGTCCAAGCCGTTCCTGTTCGCCCTCGTCTGTGAGCACCTGGGGCCGGAAGAGTGTCGCAAAAGACTAGGTGTGAATAGTACGGGGTTGCCCTTCAACTCCCTTGCCGCAATCGAACGCGATGCTGATGGAAAAACCAACCCAATGGTCAATTCAGGTGCACTTGCCACCACCAGTATGGTTCCTGGTGCGAACACTGACCAGAGATGGCGGTTCATCCATGATGGTTTATCACAGTTTGCCGGTCGCACTCTATCGTTAAACAGGGAAGTCTACGAATCCGCTTCCCGAACAAATGACCGCAATCAAAGCATCACGCGACTGCTGAAGACTTATGGGCGTATCGAGCTGGATCCCGCGGAAACGGCCGATCTCTATACCCGGCAGTGCTCGTTAAATGTGAGCGCCAGGGATTTGGCAGTAATGGGTGCCACACTCGCCGATGGCGGCGTAAACCCGATGACGAAGCGCCGCGTGGTTGATGCTGAGAGTTGTCGTTATGCATTGGCGGTGATGGCAACGGCCGGTCTCTATGAGACTTCCGGCGATTGGCTCTACGAGGTTGGCCTCCCGGGCAAGAGCGGCATCGGTGGAGGCATCGTTACGGTTTCTCCGGGGAAGGGTGGATTGGGTACATTTGCTCCGCCCTTAGACCAGGCGGGAAACAGCGTGAAGGGTCAGCTTGCGGCTAAGTTCCTAGCCTCACGGCTGGGAATGAATTTGTTCCTGTCAAAACCTTCGGAGTGAACAGTCACATTCAATTGGCAAAGAGAAAAGAAGGAGATAGTCAACGTGACGTTCTCGCGAGAATGAACAAGAGATGATCTCCTTCGTCAAAAGGATCTACGAGGACTTCGAACGAAAGCACCTGATGGTGATTGCCGCAGGATTGGCCTATTACTTCCTGATGTCCTTCCTGCCGGCGATGCTGCTCTTCACTGCCCTCATGGCGTACCTTCCTTTGAATCTCGGACCAAATGGAGGTACCAGCTTCGTGTCGTACGTGATGCCGAAGCAGGTGATATCGCTTTTTCAGGATTTAATGTCTCGGATCAGTCCTCATCGCACAGGCGTACTCTCATTCAGCATTATTGCTTCACTCTGGCTGACATCGAAGGGATTCAAAGGCGTGATCGCCGGGCTCGACATTGTCCATAACGTTCAAAGGCCTCGCCGCATCTGGACCAATCGAATTCTAGCGTTCGGACTCGCTTTTGCCGTTGGAATGCTCTTGCTTTTGGGTACCGTCCTTACTCTGGCTGGACCGGCGATCGAAATGTTGATCGCGAGAGCGGATCTTATCCATTCGCTCTGGTTGAGGTTATGGCCGTATATTCAGTGGCTGCTATCGGCTGTCTGCACTTTCGCCGCGATCGAAATTCTGTATAGATGGGCGCCCAATATTCCGGTCAATCAACGCCACACCATTCCCGGCGCCGTCGTAGCAACCACAATGTGGCTCGCGCTCTCGTGGGCATTAAGTTACTACTTTCAACACTTTGGCAACCTTAAACTCGATGTGCTTTATGAACTGTTGGCATCACCGATTGCATTGATTGTCTGGCTGAACTGGAGTGCTATTGCCATTCTCGTTGGTGCGGAGATCAATGTGAACCTCAAAGCCCGGGGAATAGCTGCTGCCGAACCCGCCAAGGGACATGCTCCTCGTAGCGAAGCAGCATAAAACACCTGCCTAAAGCTGACGCAAATTGGCCGATGGCCATTTCGAAGCGGTTGCCATAGCTCGGCGGTCTGTTCCTATGTCGATAGCTGTCATGCATTCTCACAAGGTGGATGTCGCAGAACGCAATGAACGCCTGGTTACCTCGAAGCGGAGCCTTATTAACAAGCAGCTTAGTAATCCTTTGTCGCTCGCATAGCGTCACTTGAGGATGAGTTCCAGACTGCTGAATTTTGCCACGCCAAACGAATCCATTCTTCGAGGTCGTGCGACTGTCAAGAGACCATAATGCAACGTGAAGAAACAAGGACCCAGAGCGACAATCCACGGGTAACAATGCAAGCTCCGAACGACACGTCCCAAGAGCCCAAGCCGAAACGTCGCCATCGCTGGGTGTGGATCCTGCTTCTACTGCTCTTCGCGTTGTTGTTCTTTGCCGTTGTCCGTCGAGGTGGAAGCAAGTCAGCCGGCGCTCCCCCTCGCTCTCCCATGATGGGAGCCGTGCCTGTAACGACAGCGACCGCAAGACTCGGCAGCATTGGCGTCTATCTGGATGCCATTGGCACGGTTACTTCTGTCTATACCAATTCCATTACCGCCCAGGTTACAGGCGTGATCACCAATGTCCATTATCGAGAGGGTCAACTGGTGAAGCGCGGTTCTCCGCTCATCGATTTAGACGATCGTCCCTTGCGCGCGCAACTTGAGCAAGCCCTGGGTACCCTCGAGCATGATGAAAACCTGTTGGCCCAGGCTCGAATGGACCTTGAACGCTACCGGATCGCTTGGTCACGGAACGCCATCCCGCGGCAGACCTTCGAGGATCAGGAAAAGATCGTGCGGCAATACCAAGGCAGCGTAAGGACCGACAAAGGTCTGGTTGATTTCTACCAGGTGCAGATTGCGTACTCTCACATTGCCGCTCCGATCAGCGGACGCGTCGGCCTTCGTCTGGTCGATCCTGGAAATCTTGTAAATGCCAACGCCACTGCACCCCTGGTTGTGATCACGCAGACTGAGCCGATCACCGTTGTTTTCACCATTGCGCAAGACAACCTTGAAGAAGTTATTGGCCAGATGCGCCATGGCACTAAGTTGATCGTTGAAGCTTGGGATCGGCAGATGAACAACTTGATTGCAAAAGGCGTGGTCACCACCCTCGACAATCAGATCGACACCACAACAGGCACGGTGAAGCTCAGGGCGGCATTCGCCAATAAAAAGGAGGAACTTTTTCCGAATGAATTTGTCAACACCCGCTTGGCCGTCAAGACCATTCCTAATCAGGTTCTGATCCCCGACTCCGCCGTGCAGCACAACGGGGACGCATCGTTCGTGTACGTCATCCAGAACGGACAAGCCAGGATGACTAACATAAAGACGGGAGTCGTTAATGCCGGGATGGTCAGCGTCGAAGGCATCCACCCAGGAGATGTGATTGCCGACAGCAGCTTTGAGAAGTTACAGGACGGCGCCAAAGTAGCAATTTCGAAAGTGAAACTCCCATCGAGGCCGATTGAGAGCAACGCCCCGTGAGTCCCTCCCGTCCATTCATCCTGCGCCCTGTCGCAACGTCATTATTAATGGCGGCGATCCTTCTCGCCGGCATTGTGGCGTTTACGCAATTGCCGGTTTCAGCGTTGCCCCAGGTGGACTACCCGACCATTCAAGTCCTCACGCAGTATCCCGGTGCCAGTCCCGACGTAATGGCCAGCACGGTAACGGCTCCGCTGGAACGCCAGTTTGGCCAGATACAAGGCTTGAGCCAGATGACCTCCACCAGCGCTGGCGGCATCTCCGTGATCGTCCTGCAATTTCAGCTCTCTTTGAGCATTGACGTAGCCGAACAAGAGGTGCAATCCGCCATCAACGCCGCGCAAAGCTTCCTTCCCGCTGACCTGCCAATACCCCCTATTTACAGCAAGACGAACCCAGCCGATGCCCCAATCATGACAATGGGAATCACGTCTGATTCCATGCCGCTCTCGCAAGTGGAGGACATGATCGACACACGCCTTGCTCCAAAGATTTCTCAGCTGACGGGCGTCGGCTTAGTAAGCATCAGCGGTGGTCAAAAACCGGCAATTCGCATCCAGGTGAATCCGGTTCAGCTCTCGGCTTACGGAATCAACATGGAGGATGTCCGCACTGCGCTGGTGCAGACAAGCATTAACTCAGCCAACGGCAACTTCGATGGTCCGCGACTGAATTACCAGATCGATGCGAACGACCAAATTACCGTCGCCGAAGATTACAAAGAGGTCCCCATTGCATTCCGCAATGGCGCGCCGGTGCTAGTAAAGGATGTCGCCAATGTGGTGAATGGGGTCGAGAACACTCGGCAAGCCGCATGGATGAACCAGAAACCGGCCGTGATTCTAAACATTCAAAGACAGCCCGGCGCCAACACCATCAATGTAGTTAAGGCGATTAAAACTATTCTGCCTCAATTGCAGACCAATCTCCCGGCCTCCATCAAGATTGTCTCTCTCACCGACCTCTCGACGAGCATCCAGGCCTCCATTAGCGATGTGGAGTTTGAGTTAGTACTCACCATTGGGCTCGTTGTTCTGGTCATCTTTCTCTTCCTTGGCAGCGTTTACGCAACCATCATCCCCAGCGTTGCTGTGCCACTCTCCCTGGTCGGCACTTTCGCGGTCATGTATTCACTCGGCTATAGTCTCGACAATCTCTCTCTAATGGCTCTAACAATCTCCACCGGTTTCGTAGTGGACGACGCAATCGTGATGATCGAAAACATCTCACGTTATCTCGAAGCCGGAGAGAAGCCCTTATCCGCTGCCTTGACGGGTGCCGAACAGATTGGCTTCACCATCATTTCTCTCACCGTTTCTCTCATCGCCGTACTGATACCGCTTCTGTTTATGCGCGATGTGGTGGGCCGCTTGTTCCGCGAGTTTGCCGTGACGCTTGCCGCTACCATCATCATTTCCGCAGTCGTGTCCCTAACCCTCACTCCAATGATGTGTTCGCGCATTCTGCGACATACGCCGCAAGACCAGCGTTCTCGCTTTTCTAGAATGACAGAAAATGCCTTCGACCGAATGGTCGAGTTCTATGGTCGTACCCTTCGCGTCGTTATTCGTCATCAGGGAATCACGCTACTCGTCGCAGTGGTTACGTTAGTGCTTACAACCATCCTTTACATCGTGATTCCAAAAGGATTTTTCCCCGTGCAAGACACTGGGGTTATCCAGGGGATTTCGCAGGCAGACCAATCCATATCGTTCGCCGCCATGTCTGCGGAGCAGCAGGAACTGTCCAAGGTAATACTTCAAGATCCGGCCGTGGAGAGTCTGGCCTCCTTCATCGGCGCAGACGGGATTAACACCACGCTTAACAGTGGACGAATTTCGATCAATTTGAAGCCGCTGAGCCAACGAGGAATCAGTGCCGCGAATGTGATTCGTAGGTTAGGTAAGAGCTTGCAGCAGGTGAAGGGAATTGTTCTCTACATGCAGCCCGTGCAGAACATCACCGTCGATGACCGTGTGACTCGTACCCAGTTTCAATACACGCTGGAAGACCCTGACATCGATGAATTGAACGCCTGGAGCAATCGTTTTGTCGACAAGTTGAAGCAACTTCCCGACCTCGAAGATGTGGCCACTGATCAACAAACTGGCGCACGTGCGATCTTCCTCACCATCGACCGGCTAACGGCTTCGAGGCTCGGGATAGCTCCGGTGACGATAGGGAACACACTGTACGACTCCTATGGGCAGCGCCAGATTAATACGCTGTACACGCAATTGAACCAGTACCACGTCATTCTGGAAACCCAGCCGCAGTGGAAGAAGGAACCCGCAAACCTTGGCAATCTGTTCATCCAAGCGAATGCATCGTCTGGGACCACTTCTTCCGGTGCCGCTACCTCATTCTCTTCCTCGGCCTCTGCCGCCGCAGGATCGAATGCCACCACAACGTCGGTGCTCTACACGCCGTCCAGCACTGTTCTTACGCCACCATCAAACTCAGTCGCGAGGAACGAAAACATAAACGCGGTTGCTGCCGCGACCTCCGCTGCGACGAGTGCGGTTCCACTCAAGACGTTCAGTCACGCTTCGCCGACTAGGGAACCGCTCTCGATCAATCGCCAGGGACAGTTTCCCTCAGTCACCGTCTCGTTTAATCTTGCGCCGCATGCTTCGCTGGGAACAGCGATTTCGCAGATCGACAAACTCCCACAGCAGATGCACTTCCCAGCCAGCCTGCAGGCAGACTTCCAGGGAACCGCGGCATCGTTCCGAAACTCCCTGTCAAACGAACCACTGCTAATTCTGTTTGCTCTCGTGACCGTCTATATCGTGCTTGGAGTTTTATATGAGAGCTTCGTTCACCCGATCACGATTCTCTCCACATTGCCGTCCGCGGGTGTGGGCGCGCTCCTTGCGTTGATCCTCTTTGGTCAAGACCTCAGCGTTGTTGCCATCATCGGAATCATCCTTTTGATCGGCATCGTAAAGAAAAACGGCATCATGATCGTCGACTTTGCACTGGAGGCTGAACGAGAACAGGGGAAGGACTCAGTAGAAGCCATCTATGAAGCGAGCCTGCTCCGATTCCGCCCAATCATGATGACCACCATGGCCGCTCTCCTCGGCGGACTTCCGCTAGCGCTGGGACGCGGCCTGGGATCGGAACTGCGACGGCCCTTGGGTATAGCGATGGTCGGCGGTTTGCTCGTCAGTCAAGTACTCACGCTTTACACAACGCCGGTCATTTACATTTTCTTCGATCGTCTTGCCGTGCGGTTCACCGGCAAAAAGGCGAGCCAACGGTCGATCAATGGTAAGACTTCGCCCGTCTCCGAACGATCATGACCATCTCTACGCCATTCATCCGGCGTCCCGTCGCAACTACTTTGCTCACCATCGCCATTGCAATCGCCGGAGCGGTTGCTTACACCGCTTTACCCGTAGCGCCGCTTCCACAAGTTGATTTCCCAACCATTTCCATAAACGGCAGCTTGCCGGGCGCAAGCGCCGAGATCATGGCTTCGTCCGTGGCGACGCCGTTGGAGCGCCAATTCGGACACATTGCCGGTGTATCGGAAATGACCTCTTCCAGTTCACTTGGAAACACGTCGATAACTCTACAGTTCGATTTGAACCGCGACATCGATGGTGCCGCGCGTGACGTGCAAGCTGCAATCAATGCCGCTCGAACTTATCTGCCCGCCAATCTTCCTCAGAATCCTACCTACCGAAAAGTAAATCCAGCCGACTCTCCGATCATGGTTCTGAATCTCGCCTCCGATAAATACGGCATACCAAAGTTATACGATCTTGCATCCACGATTCTGGCGCAAAAACTATCGCAAATTCAGGGTGTGGGGCAGGTCATTGTGGCCGGCGGCGCTACGCCCGCAGTGCGGGTTGAGGTAAGTCCGGCTAAGCTTCAAAGCAAGGGAATGACGCTCGCAAACGTGCGCTCGCTGCTGAGTATTCAAAATACACACGAGCCTCGTGGGCAACTGGCCGACGACCAAACCACTCTGGACATCCTGACCAACGATCAGATATCGCATGCAGCCGATTACCGTCCACTGGTCCTTGGATATCACAACGGCGCTACGGTTCGTCTTGCGGATGTCGCCAACGTCGTTGACTCGACGCAGGACCTGCGAACTGCCGGATATTCCGACGGCAAGCAATCCATCACCGTAATCATTTTCCGCCAGCCCGGTGCCAACATCATCGAGACTGTCGAACGAATCCAGGCGCAGATGCTCACCCTGCGGGCAGACATGCCCCAGGGCATAAACTTCACCATCGTGCTCGATCGGACTACCACCATCCGTGCGTCCGTGAGAGACGTCGAACGAACCTTATTAATCGCGATCTGCCTTGTAGTGCTGGTTGTGTTTCTTTTTCTGCGGAGCCCTCGCTCAACCCTCATCCCCACGGTCGCCGTGCCGGTCTCGCTTATTGGAACCCTCGCCGTGATGTACCTGTGCGGCTTCGCTCTCGACAATCTCTCTCTGATGGCCCTGACGATCTCCACCGGATTCGTAGTCGACGATGCCATCGTTGTGATGGAAAACATAACTCGTCATCTTGAAGCCGGCATGCCGCCGTTCGCTGCCGCGCTCAAGGGCGCTCAGGAAATTGGTTTCACCGTTTTTTCCATCAGTATTTCTCTCATCGCGGTTTTCATTCCCATCCTCATGATGGGTGGTATCGTCGGTCGCCTCTTCCGCGAATTTGCCATCACTCTGTCCGCCGCGATTCTGGTCTCTATGGTCATTTCCCTTACTACCACGCCAACCATGTGTGCTCATCTCCTCAAATTACGCGTAGCGGGGAGAGAACATAACCGCCCATACCAGTTGGGCGAGAGATTCTTCAATGGCGTTCTTTCCGTTTACCGGCATTCTCTCACCTGGGTTCTCGACAATCCGGCGTTGATGCTCGTTCTGTTGGCGCTCACCATCGCCTTGAACATCGTGGTCATGATCGAGATTCCCAAAGGCTTTTTCCCGCAGCAAGATACCGGAGCCATCATAGGCGCCGTACAAGGGCCGCAAAGCGCTTCGTTTACTTTTACCAATTTTTCCATCCTCAAGATGGTCGACATTATCAAACAGGATCCCGCGGTGGCTCATGTCAACGCCTACACAGGGGGACGCGGTTCCACCAACGGAGGCTTCATCTACATCGCATTAATGCCTCTCGAGGAACGCAAGGTGGGCGCCATGGAGGTCATCAATCGCATACGCCCCAAACTCAACCGCCTTCCGGTTGCCTCCGCGTTCTTTCAGCCGGTCCAGGACCTACGAATTGGTGGACGCATGAGCAACGCTCTTTATCAGTACACGGTCCAATCCGACAACATTCCCGACCTTGCGCACTGGGGACCTATTCTCTTCCGGAACATGAAGAACTTACCGGGCCTTCAGGAAGTGAACTCCGATCAGCAGAACGGCGGTTTGCGCGAGATGCTTACTTACGATCGAATAACCGCCGCGCAACTCGGGCAAACTACACAAGCCTTAAATGGTCTGGTCTACGGCGCGTTCGGCCAGTCGCAGGTATCCGTAATCTACACTCCGTTGAATCAGTACTACGTGGTACTCGAAGTAGCTCCCGAATTCACCCAATCGCCCGATGGGCTGAACCAGATTTACCTCCGTTCCGGTGGTTTGTCCTCTATCTCTGGTGCGGCCGCTCCCAGCACTAACACCATGGCGCCCCTGCAAGTAGTCAGTACACACCAGACGGGCACCACGGCTCTTCAGGTTAATCACACGGGATTGTTTCCTTCTGTCACCGTCTCCTTCAATCTGGCGCCGGGAATATCTCTGAGCACCGCCGCGCGAGAAGTCCACCAGATGGAGCAGCGTCTGGGACTGCCTTCCACCGTGCGCGGCTCTTTCTCCGGCACGCTGCAGGCTTACCAGCAGTCGCTTTCGACCGAGCCGATTCTGATCGCCACGGCCCTGCTCGCGGTTTATATCGTCTTGGGCATTCTCTACGAAAGCCTGGTACATCCCTTAACCATCATCTCCACGCTGCCTTCCGCCAGCGTCGGTGCGATGCTGGCCCTGATGATCTTTCACATGGACCTCAACGTGATTTCGATCATCGGCATCGTCCTGCTTATCGGAATCGTCAAGAAGAATGCAATCATGATGATCGACTTCGCCCTTGTGGCGGAGCGCGAAGAGGGCAAGAGGACTTCGGATGCGATCTTTGAAGCTTGCATGCTGCGCTTTCGACCCATCCTGATGACCACCATGGCCGCCATGTTCGGAGCTTTGCCACTAGCACTCGGAACAGGTATAGGTTCGGAGTTGCGTCGCCCTCTGGGCATCACGATTGTCGGGGGATTGCTGCTCAGCCAGTTGATTACGCTCTATACCACCCCGGTGGTCTATCTCGAACTTGACAGGTTGCGCTTGCGATTGCAGGGGAAACAACGCGATACCTTCGACCGTGGGTCAGCGCCGGTGGCGTGAAATCATGGAAGTACTGTCAGAAACGAGCCGAGCAGAAATGAGAAATCATTGGAGCAATTGGTTGCCGGGGGTGGATTTGAACCACTGACCTTTGGGTTATGAGAGCGAAACACAATTACCTTCTAGCCAGCCTACGCATTATGGTCGGGATCGTCAAAGCAAGATCGAGATCCGATGTTGTTATTGCTGGGTAAACGTGCGCTTTTGGCAGCCGCTTCTCAGCCAGGCGTCGAAGGTCTGGGATGTTAAAGGCGCGTGGGGATTGAACCGATCTCTTTATGCTCACGGTAGCTGCGGGTATCACTCTGTGTCGCGTTTGTGACAAGTGGCGCTATCACCGGTTCAATCACGGCACGACCTGCGGCGTAGAGGAAAGCTTCAGACAGCCTGCCATTCCCAGCAGAGTAACGCCAATCCGCAGGGCAGCGAAACGCCGGTTCATTTGGAACGCTCCCCGTTTGACGAGACGGACTGTTCCAGCAGCCATCGCGCCAGTTCCTTGCCGCCTTCGTAATTTTCGTACTCCGGCGGCAGCTTAATGCCGTCCGTATATTCGTTGTAAAGCCAGGGATCAGTCATGGCGAAGACTGTGCCCTTGCTGAATTTTGTAATCGTCATGAGCACATCACCGGCATCTGTGACCATGGCCTTCGCCGGCGAATGTGGCGTAATGGTTGAAATCTCTTTCATGTAAAACGTATGAGCGCCGCTGAAAACTGGTATGTCAGCCGGAACCGAAACTTTGCCCATCTCCCACTTCGAGCCGTCCACGCGATTGCGCAGCACGGCGTTGAAATGCACTCCGAATTTTTCGGAGAGCATGTTGAAGTGCTCGAATTCGGAATTGCCGGAATCGTTCTCCATCATCACCAGCACACCACCCTGGCGTACCCAATCGGCGATCGTCTCGGCATCGGCTGGTTGCATGTAATGCGGATTCGGATTTCGCGCCGGAATATCAGGGGAAACGATGATGTAGATGCCCGCGTTTCTTAAATTCGCACTGGTTGGCGCTTCGTTGAGCGTTTCAGTCGAGCCGCCATAGTTGCGGAAGATGTGTCCGAAGGTAGAAAAGCCGCTATTCGAGTGATCAGTCCACTTGTAGTGGAAATATTCACTTTCTCCGGCTGCGTTAGTTCGTTTCTGGCTGTTGTACCAGGCGTCGAGCAGCACGGTCTTGCCCCGCCCTAGCGTTGCCGTCGGTGCCACTTCCATTTCGGCGGCGGCCATGAGGAATGCGCCAATGCCCTTCGGGTCGCTCGGACCGGTGGCGACGTGCGTGTAGTAGTCGTAGCTGTTCTGCGGAGTGAGTTTGTCGCCGAGTCCGGCGCCATATACGGTGGCATCAAGCGTGAGCAGTCCGTTCGAGTCGGGTTTCACGAAGCGGTCGAGAATGCCCTGGTATCCTCGGCGCGCAGGCTCCCGAAATTTTGGATCGAGATATCCCAGCCGAACGCCCTTTTCGAGCGCATAGACAAACATGCACGATGCCGACGATTCGAGGAAGTTCTCGCCCTGGCCCGGCTTGTCCATTACTTCCCACCAGAGGCCGGTCTGTGAGTCTTGCGCCTTCACAATAGACGGAGCCAGCCGCTGCAAAATATCGATCAACTGCTTGCGTCCGGGATGGTCTTCGGGAAAGTACGGGATGGTGTCGACTAGCGCGATCGCGTACCAGCCAACGGCGCGAGCCCAAAAGTTCGGCGACACTCCTGTCTTCGGGTTTGCCCAACCCATCTGTTTGCTTTCGTCCCAGCCGTGATACAGCAAGCCGGTTTTCGGATCCCGTGTGTGCTCCTCAATCAGCGCAAACTGGCGCGCGATGTCGGCAAAGGCCTTGCGGTCCTCGAACATCGCGGAGTATTGCGCATAGAACGGCTCGGCCATGTAAAGCCCGTCGAGCCACATCTGGTTGGGATAACGTTTCTTATGCCAGAATCCACCCGAAGGAGCGCGCGGCTGCACATCGAGTTGATGGCGGACGGTCGTGGCTGCCTTGTAATACTTTTCCTCGTTTGTGCGCCCATACAGCAGCAGCAGCTCGCGGCCAAGAGCAACTTCATCCAGGCTCAGGTCTTCAGGCTTGTAAGAGGCAATCTGCCCATCGGTGGTGATCAGCCGATCTATAGCATGCTGAATATAGCGATAGCAGTCAGGGTCCGCAGAGTTTTGCCATACCGCTGCGAATCCAGCGAGAAGAGTGTTTTTGTCGTAGGCCCAATCGCCTAGAGTTTTGCCGTTGGCGACGATTTGAACGTCGGGCCAACGTTGGATAGTGGCATCGGCCATGCGCTTCGAATACGGCTGCTGAGCAAGGCCGATCTCTGCTGGGGCCAAGACCAACAATAGAAGAAATACGGGAGTGAGCAGAGTTCTCTTTGATCGGCGGCTTTCGCCAGGCCTTGCTGCAGTCATGGAAGCAAAATTCCTCAGCCAATCGCGAAAGACACTTTATATTGCTTATCGGCAGAATTTAATAAAAAAAATAAATGTTTTGTATCGTGAAATTCACTAAATCCAGAGCGCCGGCTGGCGGATCGGAAAATTGCGGATAATCTCCGGCACCGTCGGGTCAGGATTCAATCTTCGCCAGAGCCGAATGTATTCCGGTCGGTTGAGCGCTATGCCGCCGAACAGCAGGCTCGGCTGCCGCACCGGCCAGCCTTTCCAATATTCAACATCGCTTGGATACGGCCACGAATTCTTGTCGGCAAGAAACGGATACATGAAAGCCAACGCCTTCGCGAACCCACGGCCATCGGGCAGCACAAAGCGGAACAAGTTGTCCTCGCTCGTCGAGAGTATGCGGCAGACGGTAGCCATCGCGTCGAGATTGAAGATGCAGTACCCGTAAGGTTTCGTGCGCTTTAGTTCGAGTGGAAAACTGCCATCGACCGCGATCTGTTCGGGGATCAGCGTTTCTTTGAAGCGTTTGCGGCAAAACCCTGTCGCATCGTTGTCGCGAACGAATGTCGCAAATTCAGCGACCTGCGCGACCCAGCAGGTGCCGTGATTATTCTTTGCGTCGCGCTCTTGCCTGCCGTTTTCCGAATCGATCATCCACGATAGGTATTCCGTGAACCACTTTCGCAGCCCTCCCGCTTCCCAATCCGTGAGCTGATTCGATTGCTCGAGAAAGGCAGCCGCTTTCACCACTTCAACGAGATGCAGGGTATCGATGATTCCGGTGCCTCGACCGTTTGATCGTCCATGTACCGCCTGGGCGTGCTCCAGGTTGGGATTCATCCAGGTATTCGGGTCGAGGAACCAGGCGCGAAGATGCGTTACCGCGTGCTCTGCGTATCTATTCTCATGTGTGATCTTCCATGCGGCGGTCAGCGCAGGCATCTGCACGCTTAGCCGAATCAGCGCCAAACGATGCTGATTGAAGTTGTCGGGATTCGACAGGCCGTCGCGCTGAATATACGGTCCATCCAGATTCTTAGGGTCAGGCCACCAGTAGTCGCCCTCGGAAAAATAATCGTGTCTGTCTCCCGCACTGCGCGGGCTGAAATAAGAGGTGACAGTGATCGGTGGTTCGCGCAGATAACGTGTGGCGTGAGAAAGAACCCGTTTGCGATCGATCGCCGCTACGTCTGGCGGCGTAAGTGCGAGCGAAGAAATTGGCGCGGCCAACGATATAGCTGTCATGCCGAGCGAGGAACAGAATTGTCTTCGGGTGATGGTCATCACGTTCAAACCGGTTCGTTTCACAGTCTGAAAAGTTTGCGTTAAGCGCGATCCCACCTATAATGCGCCCGCGAAAAACTTATACCAAGGTGAATGACGTCATTATGTCGCGAATTCGCATTGCCCTCGCCATCTTCATCGTGACTTTTGCAGTTTTGACCTCCGCCCAGTCGGCGTCAGTAGCGCAGACACCGCCGATGGGATGGAACAGTTGGAATCACTTTCATCGCAATATCACCGATGCCATCGTGCGCTCGCAGGCCGACGCCATGGTTTCAAGCGGCATGCGTGATGCCGGCTACGTGTATATCAACATCGACGATACCTGGGAAGGCGAGCGCGACGCGCAGGGATTTATTCACAGTAACGAGAAGTTTCCGGATATGAAGGCGCTAGCCGACTACGTCCACAACAAGGGACTGAAGCTAGGTATCTATTCCTCGCCGGGTGCACAAACCTGTGCGAAGTTCACGGGCAGCCTTGATCACGAAACGCAGGACGCAAAAACCTTTGCTGACTGGGGAATTGACTACCTGAAGTACGACCTATGCGGCCTGCGAGACCAGATGAAAGCTGCGCCCACGACCGCCGTCGCGCACCAGATAATGATCGACGCGTACGAGAGGATGGATGCCGCGCTGAAAAGAGCTGGGCGTCCGATTGTGTACAGTCTCTGCCAATATGGGAACGACGCGGTCTGGCGGTGGGGAGCTTCGGTTGGCGGCAACTTGTGGCGCACCACGGGTGACATCAATGATCACTATTCGCGAATGGCGGAAATCGGCTTCAGCCAGGCGGGCCTTGCAAAATTTAGTGGCCCAGGACACTGGAACGATCCTGACATGCTTGAAGTGGGGAATGGCGGCATGAACACCGAAGAGTACCGGACGCACATGAGTTTGTGGGCCATCCTCGCGGCTCCCCTGCTCGCCGGCAACGATCTCACCACCATGACTCCGGAAACGAATGCGTTACTCACGAACAGGGAAGTGATCGCTATCGATCAAGATCGACTCGGCCGTCAGGGCGACCGCGTCAGAGCCGAAGGCCCGCTGGAAATCTGGATGCGCCCGCTCGCCGACGGATCGAAAGCCGTCGGCTTGTTCAATCGCCATCCGCAGGCGATGCCCATGAAACTCGATCTTGCCGACATTGGCTTCCGCGGCAAAGCGAAAGCCCGCGACATCTGGGCCGCCAAAGATCTTGGCGCGCTCAAAGGTTCCTACGAAACCGTGGTGCCCGGCCACGGCGTATTGCTGCTAAAAATCACTAAATAGAACTTGCGAGTCGCAGTCGGTCGCGGCCGCGAAGTCAACACGTAAGCAAGCGCGCAACAGCGTCGAATGGCGGAATGCCGGCCGCCGACTAAAATTTCACATATTGAAATTGATTTTTTTTATTGTGAATTTGCCAAGCCTTGTGTTAAACCTGCGCCCCGGCAAGTTGACGTGGGTGGGATGGTCAGCTTGTGACTTTGTCCGGCAACCCCAGCGCCGGTTCGAGGGAGAGTAAACAATGCGCTTTTGGCAACACGTAGCTGCGTATTTCATGATGGCAATCGCGTTCAGCATCGCACTGTACGCCCAGATGCCTAACGCTGTCGTTAATGGAACAGTGCTGGATAGCACCGGCGCTGTGGTTACCGACGCCGAAGTGAAGGTGACAAACGAGGCCACCAATGTGGTCAGCCGCACAAGGACGAATGGCGCCGGCGCTTTCACGGTCATTAACCTGATGCCCGGGCATTATGTCCTTCAGGTGACGAAGTCGGGATTCAAGACCATAAACATCCCTAGCTTTGAACTGCAGGTCAATCAGACGCTGAACGAGAAGCTTCAGATGGAGGTAGGCGCCGCCTCAGAAACCGTCGAGGTCAGCGCCTCGTCAATCGGCGCCTTGATTCAGTCGGCCAGCACTGAGCTTGGTACCACCATCGACGAAAAGCAGATGGACGAACTGCCGCTCAACGGCCGCAGTTTTACGCAGTTGCTGATTCTGCAGCCAGGCGTGAATCCGTTGAACACTTCGCAAGGAAATACTCACGGAAATAGCAACATCGGCAACGTAGACGGCGGCAATATCGGCATTCCGGGTTCCGTGGTGTTCAAGCCCTCGGTGAACGGCGCTGGCAACCGCTCAAACTCCTGGTACATGGATGGCATCATCAACACCGACGATCGCGGTGGCGCGTGGGCCATTCCGCCGATCGCCGACACCATCCAGGAATACAAAGTGCAATCGCATAACAACGACGCCCAATATGGCAACGTCGTGGGTGCGGTGGTGAATATCGTCACCAAGTCAGGCACCAATCACTTGCACGGCTCGGCGTGGGAATACAATCGCGACAACGCCTTCAATGCTCGCGACCCGTTCAACGACTTCTGTACTGCGACGACCTGCGCCAGCAAGCTCGCTTCGGGCGCGATCACGCCCAGCCAGCTTTCAAGCACTCCCGCACCCCCGGTTGATTTCTCGCAAAATGAATTCGGCTTTACCCTTGGAGGTCCCATCCGCAGAGACAAGACCTTCTTTTACGTCGCGTATGAGGGTTGGCGTTACAGCCAGGCTTCACAGACCTTTGTAACCGTGCCATCGCCGGAAGAACTTGCCGGCGATTTCACCGGTGCGGTCTCGCCGGAGTTGACCGGGACGGTGAACTCGACTAAGACTGCAGTGATTCCCGCGCAGATCTTTAATCCGTTCGCAGAGACGGGTAAGAGCAGTTCCGTACCGTTCTATTGCGATGGCGCCGGCAATCCGATGCCATTGGCAAGTCCGGGCGCCGCATTTGGAGCCACGGGCTACGGCTTGCAAGTCGCGGGAGGAAGCCCCTGCAACAAGCTGCCTTCCGGGCTTATTGACCAGAATCTGGCGAAGGTGATTTCCGCTTACACCGCGCCCCAACTGAAGGACTGCGCGTTCACTCCCAATTACTCGTTCGCGGTCCACAATTGTCTGGACACGCGTAGCCGAACCGATTCAGCCAACAACTTCGATTTCCGCTTGGACCAGCACTTCGGGTCCAAGGACACGGTGTTCGGGCGCGCGTATATGTTGTGGGACACGAACACATCAATCGTCGCCGGGACTACCTCAATATCGCCGACACCATACCATTCCTGGAACATCGGCGGCGCCTGGGACCACATCTTCCGCAACAATCTGATCATGGAAATTCGGGGCGGCTTCAACTTCCGGCCGGTGCTGGTGAACCAGACCAATAGCGCGGGCTTCACTCCGGAGACTCAGGCCGGTTTCAATAACCTCGATGCGACCGCCGGATTCTTCCTAAACCTCGGCAGCAGCTATATCGGCTCTGCCAACAATGGCATCGGCAACGTCGGGCCGCAAAACCGCGAAAATCCCGAGCACGACATCAACGGCGCACTGACCTGGGTGCACGGTAAACACACCACCAAGTTTGGAGCCGAGTATCTCTATGAAACGCGGTTAGAGATCAATAAGTACGAGACTTTTGTCTCCAGCGGCACCCAGACCTGTCCTACCAACTCGAGCGGATCGTTTGCTTGCGGCTCGAACCAGGGCAATGCCTTGGCCTCCATGCTGTTGGACCTGCCTTCCGCCTTGACCGTAAACGTTCCCCAGTACGAAGAAGTTCACGCCAAGATCGCCCCCTATGGTGGGTTCATCCAGGATGAGTGGCATATTAGGCCGCGGCTGACCGTCAATCTTGGCCTTCGCTACGATTACGTTCCGGCAGTTAGTCTTCTGACCAATGGCCAGACCATCAATGCTCTCGATCTCTACCACCAGAAATTCATCATCGGCGCCGCCAATACCGCCGCGTACAGCACAGGCTGCGACAGTCCGCCGCAACCACCTTGTGTGCCCGGAGGATTGAGCGCGAGTAATCCCGCATTCCAGGTGACGGTAGGAGGCGTAACCTACAACACTCTCAACAACATCGTCTTCTCCAAGGGTCAGCCAACCCTGAAGTCGATCAACGACAACATCGGCCCGCGCATCGGCGTCGCATGGGAATTCCTGAATAACACGGTTCTGCGTGTCGGGTACGGCCTGTTCTACGACCCGATCTCTTATCGTAGCCAATACACCGAAAATACATTACAAGGCTCCATCTGGCCGTGGACAAGAGGTGTCTCCGATACGCTCAATACCGCTCCCCTTGGCACCGCGGCGACGCCCACGGTAAATCCGATCTGCAACAGCGCTGCCAGTTGCGGACCGTACGGTGGATATGCAACCTCTCAGCTCACCGGTCTGGCTGGCAGCAATCCCATTGTGGTTGCGCCCACTCCGTGGGGTTCGACCTTCGGTGGATACACCAACGATCCCAACTACAGCGATCCCCGTTCGGCGCAATGGAATGTGCAAATCCAGCGCCAGATCACCAATTCCAGCATGGCCTCCATCGCTTATGTCGGTAGCAAGTCCACCCGGCTGGAGTGGTGCTGCAAAGCGAATTATCCGCAGGGAGGCCCCTTCTGCGAGCCCAACACCAAGGCGGGATTCACTTGCCCCTCGACTCCACTGACCGCCAACCAGATCAACCAGTTGGAGTTCATGCCATTCGCCGCCCAGGGATGGAACTACTCCACCTCTACTGGTGAAGCCACATTCAATGCCTTGGAAGCGCAATTTCAGAAACGCTTCAGCGGAGGCTTGGAAACTCTCGTCGCATTCACCTGGGAAAAGTGCTTGGGCGACTCTAACGGCGACTTCAACGCCGAGAATGGAGCGCAAGGCAATCCGTACCAGTATTACTTCAACCCGGCGCTGTCGAAGGGCGTTTGCTCGTACAACATTCCGCTTGTCTTCAATTGGAGCTCGGTTTACGAGCTGCCATTCGGAAAGGGTAAGCGCTGGCTGCACTCCGGCGCGCTTTCCTGGATTGCCGGAAACTGGGAAACCAATTACTCGTTCCTGATCCGCTCCGGTCAGAATTACAACCCGACATGGGGGGGAGCCAGCAACACCTGCACCACCACGGTGACGACCGGATGTGTACCGCTGTCGATTGCCGGCGTAGCGCCCAGCAGCAATGACCCTGCAAACCTTTCCAACGCAGGCGGCAGCATTACCGGCTACAGTCGCCCGAGCATTGTTCCAGGCTGCAATCTGACGGCGAACCGGAGCGCCAATCAGTGGTTCAACCCGGCATGTTTCGTGAGCCCGTCCTCAACTGATGTGGGACCAGGCTATGGCTTTGGCGATTCAGGCATCGGCATCCTTCGTTCGCAACGCTACTGGAATGTGGATTTTGCTTTGGCGAAGAACATTCTTATCGGCGAGAACAAACGGATACAGCTTCGTGCCGAAGCATTCAACATATTCAACCACATCGTGCTGACCACGCCTTCGGCGAGCATTGCTCCAACCTATTCGGGAGGAACGGTGAGTTATGGTAGTGCCGGTGTGGTCTCGGCCATCGCCAACACCCCGCGCCAACTGCAATTCGCCGCGAGATTCACCTTCTGATTTGTGGCCCTCTTCTGTCAACGGCCCGCCGCAAATTTTCGCGGCGGGCTTTTTTTGTCTTAGCGGAGGAGGGCAGAAGCGCTCCAAAGTACTGGAGCCTGCCCGTGAAGGTCGCCAGTGTTGCGCTTGCGGTCGAGGTAATATTGCAAATCGTTTTTCTTGTTGGTGCCTTCACAGACGTCGGTGATGTCGCCATCCTTATTAATGTAGCCCACGAGCGCGATCCACGCTTTACGGGCAGCCGGCGCATATTTCTTTTCCGGAAGCCATCCGTTCTTTGTGCCAGTGACAATCGCGAAGGTGAACATGCCGGTGCTCGACGTCTCCGGCCATGCTTCCGGATGGTCGATCAACTGGTGCCACATGCCGTCTTTGTCTTGATAATGCAGCAGCGACCTCATCATTAGCTGGTAGGCCTTAAGAATGCGAGTGCGCTGCGGGTGGTTTCCAGGAAGGGAGGTCAAGATTTCGGTCATTCCGGCCGCTACCCAGCCGTTGCCGCGTCCCCAGTAAAAGGGTGCGTCGGGTGCATGAAAGAACAGGCCGTTGGGCTGCTGGAGCTTATCGAGATAGGCTGTCATTTCCATTGCCGCTCGGTCGAGATACTTTGAGTCGCCGGTCGCACGGAACGCCTCCACCTGCAGCGTGACGATCATGTACATGTCGTCGATCCAAAAACGGGTCTGCTTCGTCAGACCGTCGCTGCCGGGGTCTTGCCACTGAGCATCGGCGATGGACTTTCCCATCTCGAGATACTTCGGTTCTTTGGTCTCGACATAGAGTTGCAACGGCACAACCCCGAAGACGCTGTTGTCCACATGTACAGGCGGGGGAACCAGGCTTGCTTCCGAACCGAGCAACGGATCAAAACGCTGAATCAAGCGTGACGTGAGTTCCTGGTTGCCATCCAGTTGGGCGAACGTCAGTGCGCCGTACCAGGTACAGGTCTCCGGGTAAGTGATGTGCTGGGGAGGCGTCGACCGACCGAAATTTGCGAATGGGCCGCTGACGTAGTGTTCGGCCAGGCGACGCCCGATCTCTGTCGGCGACTTACCGGCGGGCCAGTCCATGAATTCCTTCAGTTGCCTGGGCTTGTGCTGTGATTGTGCGTTGGAAGATAAGGCACAAAATAAGCAAAGCACCAGGGCAGCAGCTGGCGTGTACCCTTTGCGAGCGATCATGAATCTCCTCGTTTGCTTACAGGTCGCGGTGTTCCACGTCCGTTATCTCGGTGTCCTTAAGGCCACGGCAGGCAAGAGCGCGGAAGTCGGTAACGTGGTTGAGTAGAAATACTTGGGCCCGAGCGGGCGTTTTTGTGCGAAAGAAATCGGCTCCCATGACGTCGTTGAGAACGAATGCCGGACGCGCATCTGGTTGCTCGCAGGCGATTTCGACGTTCGTGAACTCTATGTTCTTCACATGGCGAACGAAGAATCCGTGTGCAGGCGTTGGCCCGAACATTGTTGGCTCGGGATATTTCTCTTCTTCCTCCGGAACTTGAATCGAGGCCATGTCTTTTGTCCCGCCGCCGCGATGATGTAGATACACATCGCTGATCTTGAGGTCTTCGATGGCGTGGTCCGGAATGCCGCTGATGATTGCTGCAAGTTTGGAATCCGCATTGTAGCTGACGATATTGCTCAGGATCACTCGCCGAAGCGTCCCGACAGGGACTCCCGCAGGTCCGCGCATGCGTCTGCCGAGCCGCAGAAAGATCGGCGCGTGGGAAATATCGCGCATGGTCAGGCCGGTGAACGTGACGTCTTCAAGCAGAGCGCCATCCACGCTCTCAAGCGCAATACCGTTGCAGCCGTCGAACACACAATTAGAGACAGTGATGTTTTTGAAGCCCCCATTCGACTCGGTTCCGAACTTAATTCGCCCGGTTCGCGGCACGTGAAAGTCAGGGGGGTATTTCTTGAAGGTGCCATCGATCACCGTTCCGACTTCATACGAGCCACTAAGATAGCAATTGGTGATGGTCAGGTTTTCAGTAGTACGAGCGTGGCCAAGCGCATAGGAGCTCTTGGGACAGATGCCGTCGTCCCACGGAGAATTCACGGTGCAATTCGAGACGCGCACGTTATGGCAGCAATCGATATCAAGCCCATCGCGATTTGTATCAAGCGTGAGATTGTCGATGGTCATGTTATCGACGCCCGTCGCAAGCAGGCAGAAGTGGCCGCCCTGCAAAACAGAAAAATCGCGCAGCAAAACGTTGCGGCAATTCTTGAGAGCGATCGCCTTGTTACCGACGCCTGGAGCCTCGGCCTTGGGAGTGTCCTTGCCCGCACCGCGGCTTAGGCCCTTGCCATAAATCAGCCCGCGCCCGGTAATAGCAATGTCGTGAAGCTCCTCGCCCCAGATAAGGCTGTTGTGGAAGTGCGTGTGGCCGTAGTCCTGGTAATTCGCGGCAGCAGGATTGTCTTCCGCTGCGTCATAACCTCCGCTAGTGGTCCCTTCCATTGGCGTAGAAGCCGCGAGGATGGTGGCTCCGATTGCTATGCGCAGTTCCACCTGACTTTTCAAGTGGATCGAATAGCAGGCGTAAGCTCCGGGAGGAAAGAGGACAACTCCGCCGCCGGCGAAGCTCGCGGCTTCAATCGCGCGATTGACAGCAGCGGTGTCGAGGGTCTTGCCGTCGCCCGTAGCGCCAAATTGACGAACATTGAAGATGGCGTCGGCCGGCAGTGCCAAGGACCTGCTCTGCGCCACAGATCGTGGCAGCGCGATTCCTGTGGCGAGGGCGCCGGCAGTGACGGAAGAACGAAGAAAACCACGACGATCGGAAGACATAATAACTCCAGCATTACAGGCTCTAAGAAAAGCAGCTACACCCCGTCTCGCGGCTTCTCTTTGCGAACGAAGATGTTGTCCTGAGTCGGTTCGGCGTCGCACTCGATCGCAATCGTTGCCACCGGCGTGTCTGGTGATTGCTTGGGAAGATCCGTGAAGCGCACCCGAAACCTGTCTTGCGTGAAGTTCACCTTCTTGTCGCTCGCAAGCAGTCGCGCCGACTTCACGCCGACCATCAGCCCCGCGATCGCGACATAATCGCCGGGCCAGAAGTGAACGTGCATGTAGAGCGTATTGCCCTTGCGGGTGAAACTGGCGTAGTTCGAACGCCGCACCTGGCACGGATCGGATTCATAGATCGTCTGGCCATTCTTCTCCATCCAGTTGCCAACTTCGGTGAGAATTCGAACCGAAGGCTCGGGAATATTACCGTCGGGCATAGGGCCGATATTTAGCAGGTAATTACCACCATCGCGCGCGCACGAGATCAGATTCCGAATCACCGTCCGGGAACTCTTCCAGTTGTCGTCGGCTGCTTGGTAACCCCAGCTATCGTTCAGCGTCATGCAGCTTTCCCATGCGCGTCCATTTTTGTCGGCTTCGATTCTTTGCTCGGGAGTCGAGAAGTCCCCCGGCAGGTGATTGCGATTGTTGACGATGATGTCTGGTTGGAGTTCGAACACCATCTTATTCATCCGCTCCGACTCCCATTGCTCGGCGGTAAGTGGCCACGCCACGTCGTACCACAGGACGTCGATCTTTCCGTAGTTGGTCATCAGTTCGCGGATTAGACCGTGGGTGTATTTGACAAACCGCTTGCGAGCGTCTTCGTCGGTCTCGCAACGGGCTCCATCGGGATGATGCCAGTCCATCAGCGAGTAATAGAAGCCGACGCGCAAACCTTCGGAGCGTGCCGCGTCCACGTATTCTTTCACCAAGTCGCGGCCAGGACCCTGTTTGGGGGCACAATAATCGGTGAGCTTCGTGCTGAAGTTGCAGAAGCCCTCGTGGTGTTTGGTGGTCATCACCATATATTTTTGTCCGGCTCTCTTGGCGAGACGGGCGAACTCGCGTGGCGCGTTCGGCTTGGGCTGGAACTGCTTGGCGTGTGGCGCGTATTCGACGACGGGAATGCCTTCGTTTTCCATTACCCACTCGTGGCGCCCATAAACGCTGTACACACCCCAGTGGATGAACATGCCGAACTTGGCGGCGTGCCACCACTGCAAGCGCTTTTCGCGATTGGCGTCGCCCGGCAGCGGATGCTCCTGGCTAACCGCTCCGCCGACCGGTGATTTCGATTCGCTTGCCGCCTGCCTGCCGAAAGCCGACAACGGCATGACCGCCGCAGTGACCAACGATGCGCCCGTCCGCTTCAACAAATCTCTCCGATTCATTGGACTCATTCCTCATCCCCTCTTTCGAGCTTGAAAATCTTCTCCATCAGTAACCATTTTTCGCCAGGGTTGGCCTGCGGCATTGGCTCCTGAAACCTCCACATCAAATCTTCCCATTCGCGAACTTTGGCGTTGTCTCGGTCGGCGTGCGCCTTTCGTTCAAACGAAAAGTTCTGGCCCACCTCCATGATCATGAACAGTCGCGTACCGAGAAGATAGATTTCCAGATCCTGAACGTCCGCCTCGCGGATGCTGCTGGTGATCTCGGGCCAAATCTTTTGGTGATAGCGCTTATACTCGGCGATCAGCTCCGGATCGTCTTTCAGGTCGAGCGTCAGGCAGTACCGACGGGTGCTCATTGGTGAGCTTCCGCCGCGAGCGTCGCTTGGTGCACGACAGGCTGATATCCGCGAACCGCGAAATAAAGGATGTACAAGTAGCAGACCAGCGGCACGACGAAGGCCGTCTGAATGTTGGTGGCGTCGGAAATGCGTCCCATGATCGCCGGAAGCACAGCGCCGCCGAGAATCGCCATCACCAGCAGCGACGAGCCGCGCTTGGTCAGCGGGCCGAGGTTCTTGATCGAAAGCGCGAAGATGGTTGGGAACATGATGGAGTGGAAGAATCCAATTAGCACCAGCGCCCATACCGCGGCCGTGCCCGTGCCAAGCAGCGAAACCAGAACTGCCAGCAGCGCGCCGAAAGCAAAGACGGTGAGCAGGTGTGCGGCGGCGATGCGCTTCATCATCGCCGACCCACCGAAGCGACCCAACATGAAGGCTGTCCAGTGGCCGAGAAGGTACATCCATGCCACACGCGCAGTGAGTCCCATGGTGTGCTGCGCAAAGCGGATGACAAAACTTCCTACGCCGACTTGTGCGCCGACATAAAAGAACTGCGCGATCACCCCTTTGACGAGATGCGGCTGCGAAAGCACTTCCGACCACGACGGCTTCACCGTGCCATCCCCGCTCGCTTCCGCGACGTCCGGCAAATGGGTGAAGACCACCAGAATCGCGATAAAGACGAAGATGCAGGCGATGGCTGAGTAAGGAAGCCGCACGCTACTCGCCTGCGAGGCGCGGTAGGCGTGTTCCTGCGCCGTCGTAAACAACGCGCGCTGCTGGTCGGTGATTTCCTTCCCGCGCAAGATGAACAGCCCGAGCAACATGGCGCAGACCGCGCCTACGGCGTTAAACGATTGCGCAAGATTCAGGCGGCGCTCCGACGTTTCGCTGGGACCGAGAATGGTGACGTAAGGATTCGCCGCTACTTCCAAAAAGCTCTGGCCGCATGCCATCACGAACAGCGCGACGAGGAAAAACTCGTAAGCGCCCACTGCCGAGGCTGGTACAAAAAGCAGCGCACCTCCGGCGCAGAGCAACAGCCCAGTCAGGATTCCGCGCTTGTAACCGATACGTTCCATCAGCCGCCCAGCAGGTATCGCCGCCAGGCAATAGCCCCCGAAGAAGGCGACCTGAATGAACGACGACTGAAAATCGGTGAGGGCAAACGCGTTCTTGAAGCGCGGGATCAGGATGTCGTTCAGGTTTACACCGAACGCCCACAGAAAGAAGAGGCTGGTGATCAGGATGAACGGCCCGATATATCGCGGGTCGGTGAGCTTGCTGGTAGTGGGTACTGCCATTCGCGGTCGCTCCTAAGTGAGTGCCCGGTCGAGGTGCACGTAGCCGCCATCGACGAAGAAGAACTGTCCGGTAGTGTGGCCCGCAAGTGGCGACAGCAGGAAGAGCACCGCTGCGGCGATCTCCTCTGCGGTCGTCATGCGCTTGCCCAGAGGAATGCGCTCGACGATGCGGCTGAGCTTCTGTTGCGGATCGGGAAAACTCGCAAGCCACTGCTGGTAGAGCGGTGTCATGACTTCCGCGGGAACCACGGCATTCACGCGAATGCCCACGGGCAGGAGCTCGGCGGCCCACTCGCGCGTGAGCGCCAGAATGCCTCCTTTCGCTGCCGCGTAGCCGGAGGTGTTGCCCTGCCCGGTGAACGCCACCTTAGAGGCAATATTCACGATTGCGCCGCACGACTGTTTTAGCGTCGGCAGGGCATAATGAGCGATGTTGTAATAGTGCAGGAGGTTCTTCTGCAACGACTCGCTGAACTTTTCTGGCGAGCCGTTTTCAAGTCCAACTCCATCGTTAATCCCTGCGTTGTTGACGACCGCGTCGAGATGGCCGAAGAGACTTATGGTTCTTTCGACGGCCTCGCGGCACGCCGTCGGCTGGCAGAGATCGGTAGGCACAAAGCGCGTACGCTCACCCAGTTGCTGCAACAACTCACGCGCTGCCGCTTCGTCGCGATCGACAACGATCGCGGTTGCACCTTCCGCGGCCAGCTCGCGGCAAATCGCCGCACCGATGCCTTTCGCACCACCGGTGACTAACACGATCTTGTCTTTAAGCCGCAAGTCCATAGAAGTGAGTCGCGTTCTCCCCGAAAATTTTCTGCTGCGTTGCATCTGGAAACGCCGCCATGTACTCCGCCACTACTTCTTTCCCACGGCGATAGCTGCCGGCGAGCAAACAAACAGGCCAATCAGAGCCGAACATCAGACGGTCGGCTCCGAAGGCGTCCATCGTTACGTCGAGATAGGGCTTCAAGTCCGCCGCGCTCCAATTACTCCAATCGGCTTCGGTAATCATTCCCGAGAGCTTGCAATGAACGTTGGCGTGCGCCGCCACTCTACGAATTCCTCGTTCCCATGACAAAAGTTCGCGTCCGCGAATGTCCGGCTTCGCTATGTGATCGATCACAAACCGCTGCTCTGGAAAGCAGGCAACGAGCTCCGCCGCCGCCGGCAGTTGACGCGCATAAATAAGGATGTCGTACGTGAATCCAAACGGTCGCAATTCTCCTATTCCACGCTGGAAATCTTGCCGCAGCAGAAAGTCGTCTGCTTCCGCCTGCACTACGTGCCGAAATCCGCGCAATTTCGGAAACCGCGAGAAGAATCGCAGTCGCTCGCGCAACCGTGGACCGCGCAAATCCACCCAGCCCACTACGCCAAGAATGAACCCATGCCGCATTGCAAGATCGAGTAGAAAAAGCGTTTCGTCCTCTGATTGGTCGGCCTGCACAGCCACAGTTCCGCTCACACCATTTTCTGCAAGATCGTTCTGAAGCTGCTCTGGCAGAAAATCTTTTTTCAACACTGACATTTCATCCGTGATCCACGCGTCGCGTATCGGTTGATATCGCCAGAAATGCTGGTGAGCGTCAATCGTCATCCGGTCAGCCACGCAGGTTCACGAATCCGCCATCTATCAGGTAGTTCGCTCCGGTAATGAACGATGCTTCGTCAGAACACAGGTAGAGCACGAGCGATGCGATCTCGTCCGGGGTCCCCATGCGGCCGATGGGCTGGGTGTTCGCCAGCTTGTTGAACATCTCGCGTTCCTGGCCGGGATAGTGCTGCTCGAGATAACGGTCCACAAAAGGCGTATGCACGCGGGCGGGAGAAATGCAGTTGCACCGAATATTGTGTTGCACGTAATCGCGTGCTACCGACATGGTCATGGAGAGCACCGCGCCTTTAGTCATGGAATAGGCGAAGCGCTCGCTCAAGCCGGCGCTCGAAGCGATCGAAGCCATATTGAGAATCACTCCATGGCCGCGTTCTTTCATGTGTCCGATGCACGCGCGCATGCAGTGGAACACGCCCTTGACGTTGATCGAGAACAGGCGGTCGAACTCTTGTTCGGTCGTGGCTTCCAGGTTGCCGATGTGCGATACCCCGGCGTTATTCACCAAAATATCGACGCCCACGGCGCGCTGCAGCTTTCCGATTGTCGAATCGACCTGCGCGCAGTCGGAAACGTCGCATTCGTGGACCTCAGCGGAACCACCGTTGGAAGTGATCTCGCATGCCGCGCTATCGGCAGTTTCGCGATTGACATCCAGGATGTGAATTTTCGCCCCGGCGGCGGCAAAAGAGATTCCCACTGAGCGGCCAATGCCGCTTCCGCCGCCAGTGACTACGGCGACCTTGTTATCGAGGCGGAACCGATGATCGTTGTTCGTGCTCAGAGGGAGACTCCTCGTTTCCAGGGAATGAAATCATCTTGCGATAACAGCTCGGCTTTTACCCGCTCACCGCTGGCGACGCGAATCACGAACTCGAGAATCTCTTCGCCCATTTCCGGAACACCTTTCTCGCCCGTCACGATATCTCCGGTGTTCACATCAATGATGTCAGGCATGCGCTGCGCCAGTTGCGAGTTGGTCGAAAGTTTGACCACCGGGACAATGGGATTACCGGTTGGCGTGCCGAGGCCCGTCGTGAACAGCACCACGCTTGCGCCCGCGCCGACTTGGCCGGTGACGGCTTCCACGTCGTTGCCGGGAGTGCAAAGCAGGTTCAATCCGGGGACTGCGGAATATTCCGGATAATCGAGCACGGCGGTCACCGGCGACGAGCCGCCTTTCTTCTCTGCGCCTGCGGATTTCATCGCGTCGGTAATCAGGCCGTCGCGGATGTTGCCGGGAGAAGGATTCATGTCAAAGCCTGCGCCGACAGTTGCGGCGCGAGTCGCGTAGTCGCGCATCAGCTTGGCGAATCGTTCGCCAACTTCGGGTCTGGCGCTGCGGTTGATCAGGTCTTGCTCCACTCCGCACAACTCGGGGAACTCGGAGAGAATAGTGCGTCCG
>Ga0335083_10000181_pt1 | contig 109062 bp, 96 predicted proteins | sample Lox_Sample_42_FD_206716 | JGI IMG/M metagenome (GOLD analysis project Ga0335083, IMG submission 206716) | Soil microbial communities from Loxahatchee National Wildlife Refuge, Florida, United States - Lox_Sample_4.2 | ecosystem: Environmental > Terrestrial > Soil > Wetlands | place: USA...
TGCAGGAACAATTCACCGAACACATTTCTTGCAACAAGCGAGAGCCGAGACGGACATAGCCAACGCCATTCGGCTAGGAGCCGCTCAGTTTCGAGTCCGGCCACCTCAAACCATTTTTCCATAAGGCCACCTGACACTGTTCATCTTACATGATGCACGGTCAGTGCCTGATTTAGTTCGCGTTACCGGAAACATGGGTACTGGCACCGGCTAGGCGGCCTGGTGCTACCCGGGCTCAATACCGAGCTGATCATTCACAGCATGCCGAAACCGCTGCTTGCAGCCCAGGTATTTTTCTGTCGTCTGGACAGATACATGCCCAAGCAGAAATTGAATCTGCTCCAGTTCACCTCCCGAATCATGGCAGAAGCGGGCGCAAGACCGCCTGAGATCGTGTGGCGCAAGTTTTAATACTCCCAGCCGTTTGGCGTATTCCTTCACAACATACCAGATTACCTTCTCCGTGATTTTCGTTCCCCAGACGACACCCCTACGAGATACGCATCGAAAGAGCCTGCCGTGGCCGATGCCAGCCGCACACAGCCAGCCGTCAAGGGCTTGCTTCACCCAAGCTGGCATTGGGATGGTGCGGATATGACCACCTTTTCCAACCAGGTCAATGATGGCCCAGTGGTCTTCGCGGCGCTGGATATGGTCCAGCGTCAGATCGATGACTTCTCTTCGGCGGAGTCCACACCCGAGAAGTACTGCCAAGATGGCTCGATCCCTTTTGCCTTTGATCGTGTGCATATTGGGAAGCTGCCACAAGGCGCGGCCTTCCTCCACGGTCAGCCAATTCCCAAGCCTCATGCCCAACTTTTTCGCTCCCTTCACTCGACGGATGCCGGCAGCCAAATCTGGGCTCAAGAGTCCCGTGTCTGCGGCCTCGTAGGCGAGTCTTCGGACAGCCGCCAGGCGTACATTGATGGTTCCCGGAGCGAGGAGCCGATCTTCAAGGTAGATTCGGTAGCGCGTGACTACTGTCTTATTGAAAGACAGACGGGGCTCCGAGCAATACCAGGAAACAAAGTCATCAATGGATCGTCGGTAGCTGCGTTGCGATTCCGGCGACCGTAGACTCACGAGTACTGCCGATTTGACATGCTCCAGATCGGGGAGACCTAGCTTGGTTTTCTGCCGATTATGTCTTTTTGCCTTCACGCTTCTTCTCATGGATGCCACCTCCCAATGTGGGGAATTGGGAATCGCATGATTCCCCATTGCACGCAATCCCTAGACACAGTCGCGGCAATGGGAGTATTAAACGGACACGGGAATGCGCTGTGCATGCGGACTCCGAGGTGTCGTATGGATCTGAACGACGAAAAACTACAACAAGCGGTCCTGGCACTCCTTCACTTGAATGCGTGGAACGACAAATCTGGAACGCGGGCTTGGAAAGGATTTCCTTGGGACGTGATGGATCAGCTCCACGAGAAGGGTTATATTTCTGATCCCGCGACGAAGAGCAAGTCCGTGGTCTTGTCTCCGGAAGGTGCCAGGCTAGCCATGGAACTGTGTGAGAAGTTGTTTGGCCGGAGCTAGGAGACCGGGCTGCATTAGTACAGGGGGCTAGTACGAACCTTTCCGGTAACCCGGCACGACTAATCGGGGACTATGAGAAAACTCAAGGCTTGGTAGAATCTCGCCAGAGGTCGGCCAACGTGGACGCTCTTCAATCTTCCGAGGAATATTCAGTTTTCAACTGCGTTCTGGGTCATGAGAACTACATGGGTGATGGGGTTGAACAGTTGGTCGTAGTGGCAGACCCAACGCCGCTGCCGACTTTTTTCGCACGAACTTTGGAAAAACTTTCCATGCCCGGAGTGCCACAGACAATGGTGGACGACTTACGAAGCAACTCCCGCCAAGCTTTGCATCTTGAGAATAGATTCGGCCTGAAAAAACCTGTGGTTCTGGTTTCTGCTGCCGAGATTGACCAACTTTTTAAAACAAACGATAAGATGGGTTGGAATCGTTTTCGGCAGCGATTCCCCGCGTCGAGTGGCATTACCACTCTAGCGAGAGTTGCGTTCGATGAGGGCCGCGCTCACGCTTTGGTGTACGTCGGCAATCAAAAGGATTGGTTGTCGGGCTCGGGCATCGTTTTTTTTCTTAGTCAAGCCGAAGGCAAATGGAAGATAGAAAGTAGCCGAATTGTGTGGCTGTCGTGAACAAATTGGGTACTAGCCGCCACTTTTCCGGTTTCCCGACAAATCAGGAGTTGGTTCTGTGAGTCAGGCAATTCTCCGTATCTTCCTTTTGGCCACGTTAGTCCAAACCCAGATGGCCAGTGCCACAACAGAGGTGATGTAGAGTGCCCCCAAACTTCCGTCGTAGGTCGCCATGGTGATGGTGAAGATAGGCAGGGCGGAGATTAATATCGCTCTCACACCTCCGAGGAAGCCATCAGGACCAACGAAACCGCCCCCTGAAAAACTCGCCCCCATCACTATGAAGGGGCCTCCCAGCAACCACACACCTACCAGCAATGGCCACCCTACGCTTCTACTTGGCTCGCCCGGATGTTGTCTCTTCACGAGGATATAAACCGTCAACAGTGTGAGAGGCAGTAAGACGGTGAGCGCGATGGCGTCGCGCCCATTGAATCTGGAACCTCTGATTGCATGCCACAGCGCATCTGGCAACCAAAAGCTGAAAGCACCCAAAATCATCAGCTTGATTGCGTACCATGTCCGAGAGCTCATTGTGATACCTGACACGAAATCATACTGCGAAACTGCCGCATGTAGTCGCGCTCCCTAATTGAAGCCACGTCAACCATGGCTACGTCCTGGTTAACGCGGTAACCTCCCAAGTTGGTACTAGGCCCTCAAGTTTCGCAGCGCGGCCTTTATCAGCAGATCGGCATAGACCTTTGTCTGTGCCTGCCGCTGCTCCTCCGAGATCGCCCGCTTCTGCGGCTCCGGCCCTCGGGCCTTGTCGAAACTTTCAGCGATCATTCTCTGAATTTCCAGACGGATTTCTTTCCTCATCGTGCCCCCTTGCGTGCGTCCTTTTCCCACCCGCGCATCGTGATTTTTGTACAGAATTGTACACAGACCTGCCGATCTTGCGGTTCTTGCGTTTTTCGCGTCCTGTAAATTCAGTAACTTACGTGTTTCCAATACCGCGTCTGAGTCCGATTCTCACCCGCGCCTCCAACTCCTTGTCCCTTCTGACTTTCCTTTGACGACCAGATTTTGAGTTTCCAGCGGGCGTAACGGTTTGTGGACTGGTCGCGCTTGTTGCTTCGAGCGGATGCCCCACAAACTGAAGTCAACCGCATGCAAATGCACGGAACAGAGTGTATCTTTCGTTGGGAATTGTTTCGTCCTGAAACGTCCCCTTTTCCCTAGAAAACTCCAATCTCAGAAGTGACTCAATCTTCAAGCTAAAGCGCGAGACTTCGCGCCCAGTGTGGCGTGCGTCTTGCACGCACTCCGTTGGAACTTTGTCGTAGCTGTGTCCCACTCGACGAAATGCCCAGGCGAGGGAGGGCGAAGTTACCGGATGGATTTCACTCTAATGCATACGCCCATACACAGATTCCCGCGACACGCTTTGCTCGTCTTTGCGCTGGCCGGCTGTGTCGGGAACGGCGGGGTCGCGCGGGGACAGACTCCGCAAGAGGTCGGCCAGGTGGAGGCCGCGTATTTGCGAAAAATTGTTGAATTTGTGCAATGGCCCGCGGTCTCCACCGATCCCGGGAAAGCTTTTCGCGTGTGCGTCATGGGCCGCTTCTTGATGAGCCATCCACTCGCGCAGGAATTTCGGGCAGCGACGGTGGCGGGCCGAAAAGTCGAGGTCGTGATCGTGGACTCAAAGCAGAGCGTGAAGGCGTGCCAAGTGTTGTTTGTCAATGCCGTTGACACCAGGCAGCGTTCGAACATCCTCGATTCCGTGAAAGGGTCGGAGGTCCTGACGGTGGGGGACGACGCCGGTTTTCTGGAGGCCGGAGGCATTCTGCAATTTTCCGCGGAAGGCAATCTGTTGCGCTTTGGGATCAATCTGGTGGCCGCAAGGAATGCCGGCCTGAAGTTCGACTCCCGAGTGCTGTCCTTGGCGCATCGCGTGGTCACGGAGAAGGGAACTACCGGTAGCTGAAATGCCGGATCTGAACAACATGCGGCTGCATTGGCGCCTGATGCTGTTGACCATGGTCAGCAGCTGCGTGGGCCTGCTTGTAGCTATCATGATGTTCCTCGTCTATAACGACCATCTCACCCGGGAACACAAAGTCGAGGAAATTCAGTCCGCCGCGGATCTCGTCGGCACCAACAGCGTTGCCGCGGTGGTGTTCGAGGACGACGAAGAGTGCTCCAGGCTATTGCAAGCGCTCCGGACGCGACGCCACATCCGGCAGGCCGCGCTATACAGTGCCGAAGGAAGCGTAGTGGCGCAGTACCGGCGTTCCGGTTCTCTGGCTAACCCACCTAAACTGAAGCAACTCTCTCTGGGCAGCCTTCGTTGGACCGCGGATCACCTGGAATATTCGCAGCCACTGCAACTTGGGGATCAAAAGGTCGGAGCGCTGTACCTCGAGGCCTCGCTCGACGACTTGCGGGAGGGCCGCCGCAACTCACTGCTGGCCACGATTCCCGCGTTCTTTCTCTCCATGATGGTGGTATCCCTGCTTACAGCCATCTTGTCGAGCTCGCTTACCCGGCCAATCCAAAGCCTTGCAAACGTGGCCAGTGAAGTGGCGGAACGCAGGAACTACGCGCTGCGTGCGCCGGATCTGGGGGGAGCGGAGTTGGGGCAACTTGGCAGAGATTTCAATCACATGCTAGACGTCATCGAGGGCGGGAATCGCGAACTTCAGGAAGCGCAGGAAATGCTGGAACTCCGCGTGGCGGAGAGAACAGAAGCACTCCAAAACGAGATTGCCGAGCGGAATGAAACTGCGGCGAAGCTGGAAGAAAGCGAAGAGCTCTTCCGGACGCTGACCGAGGGATCGCCGGTGGGCATCCTGGCCTGTGCATTGGACGGAAAAATCCGCATGAGCAATCCGGCATTTCGCAAAATGTTCGGCTACAGCGAGGCGGATCTCGAGGGGAAGCTGCTGAACGATGTACTTACGACGGAAAGAACCTCACGGGACGAAGAGGAATCGAGGCGGCTCGTGGCCGAGGGCAAGGTGGTGCGAAAAACCACCCGGAGACGCCGCAAGAGCGGCGAAGAGTTGGACGTTGAGGTGTTTGCCGCGCCACTTCTGAACCGCGGTCAGGTGATGGGTTTCCTGGCTCTCTACCTGGACGTTTCGCGCAGGGTCCGAGCAGAGCGGTCGATTCGAGAGAGTGAAGAACTCTTCCGCCTGCTTAGCGCCGCGGCGCCCATCGGTATCTTCCGCACAGATGCTCAAGGCCGCTACCTCTATGTCAATCAACGCTGGTGCGAGATGAGCGGCCGGAGTGCGCAAAGTGCGCAAGGGTATGGCTGGCTGGATGCAATCCATCCGGAAGACCGGGACCAGGTGGAACGCTTGTGGAAGGCGGGCGTGGGAATGGGAATGGAACTCCAGGACGAAACCCGGTTCCTCACTCCGGATGGAAATACCAACTGGATCTACTGGCAGTCCCGCGGTCTCCATAGTCCCGACGGCTCCCTCATCGGATTCGTGGGCGTCTTGGAAGACGTTACGAACCGCCGCGCTGCCGAGCAGCGCCTCCTGGAAGCCAAGCAGGCTGCGGAAGCGGCCAACGAAGCCAAGAGCCAGTTTCTGGCGAACGTGAGTCACGAAATCCGAACGCCAATGAACGGCATCCTGGGAATGACCGAGCTCGCCCTGGGGACCCCGCTGAATGCCGAGCAGCGCGAATATCTTGGAATGGTGAAGAGCTGCGCGGTGTCTTTGCTGGAGATCATTGACGACGTTTTGGACTTTTCCAAGATCGAGCACGGCAAGATTGAACTGGAAGAGATTCCTTTCTCCATTCTCGATTGCGTGGAGCATGCGCTGCAACCCGTGGCCGTGCGCGCACAGAAGCGGGGTCTCGGGCTGGAGTGGTTCGTACGCGGGGACCTTCCCGAGTGGTTGCAGGGGGACCCCACCCGGTTGCGTCAGGTCTTAATCAACCTGCTTGGGAACGCCGTAAAATTCACGGAGCAAGGCGAAATCACGTTGGGGCTGGAGAGCCTGCACGTGGACCCACAGACCGTTGAACTCAAATTGAGCGTCACGGACACAGGAATTGGGATTCCCGAAGAAAGTCGGGAAAGAATCTTCGAGGCATTTCAGCAATCAGACAGCAGCGTAACCCGGCAGTACGGAGGAACAGGCCTGGGTCTCTCCATTTCCGCGCGGCTGCTTGCCATGATGGGCGGCCAACTGCAAGTGCGAAGTGAAATCGGGAGGGGTAGCACCTTCTCCTTTGTCCTTCGATGCAAGCGGGCAATAGAAAAGGAGGTGGAAGCTCGGTGCGCCCTCGAAGAGCAAGAATCGAAATTTTCAGCCGATCGGATTCTGGTTGTTGATGATTGCGGCGCGGCTCGTGATCTGATTTCCTGGCTGGCCGGGCGGTGGGGGCTTCGTGTGGACACTGCCGCGACTGTAAAGGAGGCTTTGGCTTTTTATATGAAGTCCGTGGAAGATGGCTTCCCGTATGCGGTGGCGTTCGTTGACGAGAACCTGGCTGGGAAAGACGGCTGTGAATTGGTGAAGGAGATGCGCCGACTCTCCCCAGCGGAGACCATGGCGATTCTCCTGATGTCCGCTTCTCCTTCCCTTGTGAAAGAGAGTCACGCGGACCAGTGCGCGACCCTTCGGCGGTTGACCAAGCCACTGCGGCGAGAGACGTTGCGGGAAGCACTCGAAGTGGCACTGCGGGCCGGGAGTCGGAGCGGCAGCCGGCCAGCGGCGCAGGGCCCACACCTCGAAATCGTTTCTAATCGAATCCTGGTGGTAGACGACAACGAGATTAACCGGAAGCTTGCACGGAAACTCCTGGAAAAGATGGGCCACGCGGTGATGGTAGCGGAGAACGGATTGCAAGCCTGCGAGGTGGCCATGAAGGAAGAGTTCGATGCCATCCTGATGGATTTGCAAATGCCCGTGATGGGTGGCTTGGAAGCGACGCGAAAAATTCGAGAGCAAGAAGCACACAGCGGGAAGCACGTGCCGATTGTGGCGATGACCGCCCATGCGGCCTTGCAAGACCAAAAGCGATGCCAGGAGGCGGGTATGGACGGGTACTTAAGCAAGCCGGTGAGGCCGGAGGTGCTGCGCAAGGAAATCAACCGGGTTACGAGCCGCCCCGAAGCCGTGAATTCATCCGCTTCGCCCGTGGTCGAGGCTGCGCCGCCGCCTGCGCAAGCCGAATGGGATATGCAGGAACTGATGGAGCGCCTCGGCGGTGACCAGGAGTTCCTGCGCGAGCTGTTGCTCATCTTTCGACACGACGTCGCCAGCCATCTGGCAAAACTCGAGGGCAAATTGGGAGAAATGGATTCGGATGGCCTTTACCGCGCCGCCCACACCCTGAAGGGCATGCTGAAAAATCTGGCGATGAACCCTGCGGCACAGACGGCCTCGGATTTGGAAAAGGCCGCGCGCGCGAGTCTCTTTGAGGAGTCCGAGCAGCTGATTTCGAGGCTGAAGCGGGAATTGGAAGCGCTTCTTCAAGCCGTTGATACGCAGCTCGCGGAGGTGAAATCATGAGAATTCTGATCGCGGAAGACGACGCGCTGTCGAGAACGCTCCTGGAGCGAACGCTCCAGCGCGCTGGTTACGACGTGATTTCCGCCGCTGACGGAGCCGAAGCGCTCAAGCACTTTGCCGTGCAGGACCCGCCGCGCCTCGCGCTACTCGATTGGGTCATGCCGGACAAAGACGGGCTGGAAGTCTGCCGGGAAATCCGGCGACGCAACGAACAGGCCTATACGTATCTGGTCCTGCTTTCGTCGCGCGAGACCAAACAGGACATCGTAGTTGGCCTGGAGGCTGGGGCCGACGACTACCTGACGAAGCCCTTTGACGTGGACGAACTTAGGGCGCGCCTGCGTACCGGTGAGCGCATCCTGGAACTCGAAGACCGGCTGGTGGAAGCGCGAGAGAGCATGAGGTTCCAGGCCACCCACGATCTGCTGACCTCGCTCTGGAATCGTGGCGTGATCATTGAACTCGTGACCCGCGAGGTGTTACGGTCTCGCCGCGAAGGCAACTGCATCGCGGTCATGATGTGCGATATCGACCGCTTCAAGCAGATTAACGACCAGTACGGCCACGCCACCGGCGACGAAGTGTTGCGCGAGGTCGCGCGGCGCCTGCAGCTTTCCGTGCGCTCTTACGATATGGTGGGCCGGTATGGCGGCGAGGAATTTCTGGTCGCTCTCAACCGCTGCAACCCCGGGAGCGCGGTATCACGCGCGGAAAACCTGCGCAACGCGATCGGTGGCCGCCCGATTCAGACCGCTAACCATCGGTTGACCGCAACCATCAGCGTTGGGCTCGCGCTTTCAACGGACTTCTCGAATTGTCCGATTGACGAAGTCCTGCACGACGCCGATATGGCCCTCTACGCCGCGAAGGCGGCGGGACGCAACTGCGTGCGCGTAGCCGCTCCCAAAGGCACGGATAAGTCCGGGGAGCCACAGCACAACGAATTTCCTGCGGTCCTTCCGTAGGGCGGGCGATCTCCCTGGCAATGCTCGGAATCGTTACTTCATTTTGCTGCGAGAGAGCTCCATCATCTGACGCATGGCCACGGAAGAGCCAGGGGCGCGGCGTTCCCGCCAGGCTTCCAGCCGCTTGCAGGTTTCCTCGATACCGGCGAAGAGCGTGGGGTTTTTGAAGGCGGCGCGCCACGTCGGCACAATGGACCGCATACGATCCCATACCACCCAAATCTCTCCGTTACTTTCGAAAAATAGTTCATCGTTGATCAGGCCGCGATTCACGATGCTCGCCACCATGTCCCAGTAACTGATCACCATCCGGATGTACGTGTTTTCCTGGCTGCCCTGCGGATATTTCTTCATCACCTCTTCCGGAGTTCCCGCGTGGAAATGATCCACGAACCACGCCCGCGCTTCGCGAAGTCGCGGCTCGCGCCGCAGGTCATAGAGGCGAAGCATGAGGTTGACCTCGTCGTAGCTGATCTGAGACATGCTTGACTCTCCTTTGAAAAACTACGGGTCATGCCGTGGGAGGCGGGGCGGCTTCTCCCTGCATTGCCGGAGCGGAACTGTACTCCACCCGCTGCACACCGCTCACCGGGATACCGCGGCGCTGGAACTCTACTTGGATGCGCCGGCGCAGTTCGCGCGCTACATCTTCCTGGCGCGAGGGGGTAGTGCGTACCTGCAGGCGAACTGTCGAGGAAGTCTGGTCAAAGCTCTGCAGGCCCAGGATGCGCGGCCCGTCCACCAGGGCTTGCGACCACGCGGAATCGGCGCGCAGTTCGGCGACGGCAGCTTCCAGCGCCTGCAGCGCGCGATCCTGCGGAACCTGCGGAGAGAGCGCGACGTCCACGAAGGTTTGCGACCAGTCGCGGCTGAGGTTGGCCACGGTGCGAATGTCTCCGTTGGAAACGGTGACCAGCGCGCCTCGACCATCACGGACGATTGTGCGGCGAAGCGTGATGTGTTCCACGCGGCCGACGGTGTCTCCGATTTGAATCGTGTCGCCTACCACGTATTGATCCTCAAGAACGATATAAAAACCGGTGATGACGTCGCGCACCAGATTTTGCGCGCCGAATCCGACTGCCAGGCTGGCGAGTCCCACCAGCGCCACAACCGGAGTCATGTTGATGCCCAATTCCTGCGCAGCGGTCAGCAGCGCCACGGCCCAGACGATCTTGCTTCCCGCGCTGTAAAGGACGCCGGCGACAGTGCGCGTTTGCTGCTCGCGTGCCTTCGCCGTGCGTGCCTCGGAGCTTGCGGGCTTGATGAGGACGTTGGTCACCACGCGCAGCAACCGGTTCAACAGCAGGGCCACACCAAAGATAATGACCAGATGCAGGAGGTTCGCGCTCGTGAATTCCGGTAAATGAGAGAGCAGACTAGACATGGGATTGGTTGACGGGCGAGTATAACATTGGTGGGGGCGCGGGCAAGAGTCCGGCGAGCACGGCGTGTTGGAGGATTCGAGTGACGGAAAATCGCAGGAAGTTCTTGGGAGCATTGCTCGTCGCGGGCGTGGCAGCAGGCGTGAGCGGCAAGGTTGCCGCAGGACAGAATCCGCAGCCGCCGCAGGATCAGGGGCCCCCGGGCAGTCCGCCGCCGGATGCTCCTCCTCTGCCGGACATGAACAAACGCATGCTGGACGAAAACCAGAAAGAAATTAAGAAAAAAGTGGAGCAGTTATTCGACCTGGCGACAAAGCTGAAGGAAGAGGTCGAGAAAACTGATTCGAGCAAGGTATTGAGCCTAAACCTGGTGCGCAAGGCCGAGGAAATCGAAAAGCTCGCTCATGACATCAAGAACCGCGCGAAGGGCTGAGGCTTCGCCAGCGCGAAACTGCCGCCGTAGTCTCCGCAGAGTTGCGCCGGCGTCGCGTGGCGGAATCCGCGTGATTCCCGTATAATTAGAGGGTTGCAGTTCACCCAGAGTGCCGCTATGGTGCAACGGTTAGCACGTAGCCCTTTCAAGGCTAAAATACGGGTTCGATTCCCGTTAGCGGTACCAAATAATTGACGAGTTCAATGAACGCTTGCGCTCGAATAGGATTCCGCACAACGGTGGGTAGCACCAGCCGTGCGGCGGGGTCTTATAAACCCCGGTAAACGCCAGATTAGCGTGCCGGGAGGGGGCAGCACCCTCATCCACCACCAAATCGCATTGCAACTCGCATAGTGATATTCTTGCTACTGAATCACGCTCGTATCTTTGGAGGCCATATCATGGCTGACCTGTTGCGTTCCAACAATCCAGTGCTGAAGCAAAAGGCGTTCGCCGGGGCCGTCCCGAGTGGCGAGACGATGACCATCCAGGGCACGGTCAACAAGACCGGACTGCTGTTGCTGTTTGTGGTCGTGGCTGCAGCGTGGACCTGGGGCCTGGGCCACTCGGAAACTCCGGAAGCGGCGTACCCGTGGATGCTGGGCGGCCTGCTGGGCGGCCTCGTCGTGGCGCTGGTGACCATTTTCAAGAAGGAGTGGGCACCGATCAGCGCGCCGCTTTACGCGCTGCTGGAAGGGCTCGTGCTTGGCGGAATTTCCGCGATTTTTGAAAAGTCTTATCCAGGAATCGCCATCCAGGCGGTGAGCCTGACCTTCGGCGTGATGTTCGTGATGCTGATGGCGTACAAGTTCCGCATTGTGCAAGCCACGCGGGGATTCAGGCTCGGCGTGATCGCGGCCACCGGCGGAATCATGATCGTCTACCTGATAAATATGGGGATGGGGCTTTTCTTCCACTCGCAGATAAACATTCTCTACGCCTCCACGCCGCTTGGTATCGGCATCAGCCTGTTTGTGGTCATCATCGCCGCGCTGAACCTGATTCTGGATTTCGACATGATCGAAACCGGGGCCCGGATGGGAGCGCCAAAGTACATGGAATGGTATGGCGCGTTCGGGCTGATGGTCACTTTGATCTGGTTGTACCTCGAAATACTGCGCCTGCTGGGCAAGACGCGCAACCGCTGATTTGAAAAACAAAACGAAGACGGAAGGAAGGCGCAAGCCACGGGTGTTTTCGCGGAAATTCGCGGAGGCGCTGGCCTACGCCGAAAAATTGCACGCGCGCCAGCGCCGCAAGGGAACGAACAAGCCGTACATCGGGCACCTGATGAGCGTGACCTCGATCGTGATCGCCTACGGCGGCGACGAGGAGATGGCCATTGCCGCGCTACTCCACGACGCCGTGGAAGATCAGGGCGGAATGAAGCGGCTTCGCGAAATCCGGCGGAAATTCGGCAAACGAGTGGCGCACATCGTGGAAGGCTGCACGGACTCCTTCACGGAGCCGAAGCCGCCCTGACTGGTGCGCAAGCAGAATTACATCGCTCGCGTCGCCGGCGAGCCGGCGGACACCCGGCTGGTGTCCGCGGCGGACAAGCTCTCCAACACGCGCGACATTCTGCAGGACGTACGCGCCGACGGCGACCAGGCCTTCGAGCGGTTCCAGGGCAAGAAGAAAGGTACGCTGCGGTATTACCGCGCGCTGGTCTGCGAATTCCGAAAAGCCGGGAGCAATCCGCTGGTTGAAGAACTCGACCGCGTGGTGACGGAACTCGAACGCGAGGCCGATCCCCGCAAGCTGTTGCGGGAGGGCTAGCTGGTAGTGAGCATCCACAGTCCCTGCGTTCTGCTCCTTCATTTCTTACGGGGCAGATCCGATCCCTAATTTAGAGGCCGGGCTTGCCCGGCCCGCCCTTCACGCAGGATCTCCCACACCACGCGGAGGACGGAGCAAGCTCCGCCCCTACAATTGCCGTTCAGTTTCTCCAACTTTCTTCAGAACGCGAAGCGCAATCGGGCAGACACACTACGGGGCATGGCAATCGCTGTGCCGGAAAACACGCTGGCAAAATTGATGACGTTTAAGCGGTCCGTCACGTTTACCGCCTGGAGCTGGAATTGCAGGGACCGCGTTTCCTTGCGATAAAGCTCGGCGCCCATGCCAAGGTCCAGCGAAAAGTTTGGCTCCACGCGGCCTTTGTCGAGATTCACGCGCGATACCACGTCCGCGCCGAACTGTTCGACCAAATCGGAGACTTCGGAGTTTTCGTCGAGTTCGGCTGGCAACCCGCTTCCGTAAGCGGCGCCGGCGGCGAACCACACGCGGTGCCCCGCCTCGAAACGCACCCGCGAACGCAAGGTGTTCCGCTGGTCCTGGGAGACGGCGAACTTGCTCGTGTCGGTGAGGACGCCTTCGCTGTCGCTGCCGATGAACAGCCCGCCCGTGATGGGGCCTTGCCCCGATCCCGACTGGTTGGAATAGCTCACGTAGCCCGAGAAGCGGTTCCAGTGCGGCACTTCCAGCCGTACTTCTTCGCCGATGATCCGCGCTTTCGCATAGGCGATCGGAAAACTCACGCCCGTCTGCAGCAGCACATCGTCGTCGGAATAGTTATGGAAGTCCCGGCGAAACATCGTGGCGTCCAGGCGTAGCTTGCCGAAAAACGATTTGGTCAATCCGCCTTCGTAATAGTTGGCGTGACCAACGGGCACGGGCACGCGCAGGACCTCCGGATTCACCGAGTCGAGCTCTGGTGAACTGGCGAGCAGTAGATTTTCCATCGCCGGAGTCTGGAAGACGCGGTCATAGGAGGCATGGAGCAAAAGATTCCGCGAGGAAAAATAGCGCGAGACGCCGACGCGCGGGCTGACGCCCCATTCGTGGGCCACGAAACCGTAATGATCAAAGCGCAGGCCCGCACTGACGTTCCACGGACCGAAGCGCATCTGATCCTGGATGTAAAAAGCCGGCTCCGTGTCCCACTTGCGGTCTGCGAAGTTCAGATCGAGCTGCGTGCCGGGGTCGAACTGCGAGGGATCGGTGATGTGATATTGCAGGGCTTCGTGAACGGGCGTGAAGAAAACATCCACACCCGCTTTCCAGTCGTGGTGGCCGCGATGCCCCGCAAGGTCGGCGCGGACGTAGCCTTCGCGATAACCGCGATCCTGATTGACGATCACCGGAGTTGAAAAAGGGTTCGACTGCAGGGAGAAGCTGGAGTCGCGCACGGAGCCCGCGAGGCTAAGCAACAGTGCCGGTGAAAAAGTGTGCTGGAAGTAGATCCGTCCGCTGGTTTCGGTGCTGGCCGCGTCCTGGCGCTGCAACGCGTCCTGTTGCGGATAATCGTTGGGGACGATGTAGCGCAAAGTGTCATGCGAGACGATAAGGCGCAGGCGGTCATTGTCGGTGAAATCGCGTTCGTACGCCGCGGAAAGACCGCCCGAGTTGCCGTCGTTGCTGAAATTTGCGGTTACCGGCGGATCGATATAGCGGTCTGAGTGCAAGCCAAACGCGCGCAGGGAGTAGCGCTCTTTTTCGCGGGCGTAGGTGACGCCCACGTCGCCGTTCCATTGATCGAAGCTGCCGCCGGCCGCATCAAGATTGCCGTGCCAGCCGAGTAGCGTGTTCTTATCGGTGGTGAGTTCCACGATGCCGCCCAGCTTCCGTCCGTATTCGGCCGGGTATCCGGACGTGAGCACGCGCATGGATTCGACGTCGCTGGAATCCAGGTCCGGGGCGAATGCGGGCGAACGGTTTTGCGTGAGCGGCTGGCCATCCACGACGAACTGCACGTCGTATTCGGATCCTCGGGGATGAAGCACACCGTTGCCTTCGTAAAGCCACCCGGGTGTGTCATTGACGAGATCGAACAGGTCGCGCCCGGGCTGCACGCCGAGCTGTTCACGGATGCTTTGTTGCCCGATGGTAAAGAGCGAGGAGGTACGCGTGGGATCGACCAGCGTGAGCTCGTCGGTAACCTGCACCTGGGTGGTAACCGGTGCAACGCCAAGCGCAATGGCCAGCTTCAGCGGAACTTCGGAGTGCAATTCGACGACGTCGCTCCAATCCGCGAAACCCTCCGCGTGGAGACTCAGGCGATAGACGCCGAATGGAAGGTCCTGCAAGACGACGTGGCCGTCATGGGGAACCTCGAAGGTACGCTGAAACCCATTACCTTCGCTGAGCAATTCACCGCTGGCCGCCACGCTGGCGCCTTTGGGATCGCGAACCTCGAGATGAAGTTCGCCGCGCAGGCGTTGTGCACAGAGCGGCGGCGCGACGGCGAAAAAAAACACCATTGTCGCGAGCGGCAGGCGGCACATGCGGTGGTGGAGCAGGAAACGGGTCATGGAAGCAGGGCGTGAGCCTTGGTTAAGGATTGGCGCCTGGTAGCGGACTAGTCTCCAAAATAACACGGCTTGTGACGACTGATGTTTGCGGGACTCGTAACGCGACGCAAGGGACAATGGCCGTGCTCCTTTCGATGAAGCAAGGCCCCAATCGGACGCGTCCATCGAAGAACCCGGACGGTTAGGGTGCAATCGGAGAAAATTCACGGGCCGGGACTGGAAAAGAAGAGCGCTCTGCCGGATGATGGAAGGCGCTCGTTTTCCGGTTCGAGGGCAAAAGCCGGCCGCCGGCGAATTAGTGGCCTTTGCGCAAAGGGGCTCATCTCTTGGAAGCCAATCACGTTTATTTGACCGCCGCGGCCAGTGCGTTTGGATCCCGCATCCTTCCTTCCGAAGAAGTGGATCAGGCTTACGGAATGCCCCTAGGGAAGCTCCGGACCCGGGCGGGCATTCTTTCCGTGGCATATGCCGTAGAAAACGAAAATGAAGAGTCGCTGGCGGAGGATGCCTGCCGCAGGGCGCTCGAGGATTGCGGAGAAGACGCGCAGAACCTTGACGGCGTGATCGCCGCCAGCGAGACGCACCACGCGTACCCTTCACTGGCGGCGGCGCTGCACGCGCGATTGAAGCTGCGCGAGTGGCGGATGGCTCTCGATGCGGGCAACGGCTGCCTGGCGCTGCTGCAGGTGCTGTTTGTGGCGCAGGCGCTGATCCTGACGGGCCGCGCGGAGAAAATGGTTGTGGCGACGGCCGATGTGCATAGCCGGACTCTGGGTCCCGGGCGTAGCGCAGGTGAATTCGGCGGACTGTTTGGAGACGGAGCGAGCGCGTTCCTGCTTTCGGCCCAGGGTCCGAAAAGCGGGCGGTTCGCCTACAAGTTGGGAGAGTTCTTTTTTGGATGTGCGGCGCAATACGCCGAGGCGATCGCCGTAGCTGAAGCGGGTGGCGGGGAACTGGACGTGCAATTCGATGGGGAAGGATTGTCGCGCGCGGCGGTGAACCGCATGGAACAAGTGCTGGGAGAAGTGGAACGGCGGAGCGGAATCCCGCTTGAGAAAGCCGGCGCGTTTGCCACGCATCAACCGAATCCCCGGTTGGTGAAGCTGCTGGCGAAGCAGCTGGGCGTGCCGGCGAGCGCGTTTCCTCCCATCTGTGAGACGAAAGGCAATCTGGGCCCTTCCATGTGCGGCGCGGCGTTGCACGCCGCGTTCGCAAGTGCCGCGGCGCAACCGGCCGCCGAACGGAGCGCGGTGTTCTTAGCGTCGCTGGCGCCGGGATTATTGTTCGGCGGCGGATGGATGCTGCCGATAGAGGGCTGACGAAGGCGCTGCCACTTCGTTACGGCGAGGAAAGCGTGGCGGCGGTGAATTCAATGTTGGTCTGCGGGACGACACAGGCTTGCAGGGGCGGCCAGCCGGGGTCGGTGGTGGCGTTGCGGCAGAGGGATATGATCGCGTTGGAAACGGCGGACGGGCCGACCGAACCGTCCAGAGGTTCGGCGTAGATTTTGTAACTGTGGTTCACGGACAGAGCGTTGATCGCATAGGAACCGTCGAATTGCACCGGCCCGGGCGCGCGGCAACTCCATCCACCTAAAATGGCGGCAACGACCACGCCGGAAGAAGCGTCCACGGCGACGACGTCCGCCCCGAAGATTCCGGTGACGCCGGGCGGAGACGCCGGCAGAGAAAGCGGGTTCGCCGGCAAAATGCGGCCCTGGATCGAGCCCACAAATTGTGTGTCGTTCGGGTCGTGATAAAGCACGCGCAAGCCGGTGCGATCGTCGTCGGAAAGCGGCGCGTCGGGCTGCTGCGCGGACGGACGGAGATTGGTGAAGGTGCCGGGGGCGGGCGCGAAGGGATACATCATCGCGCTCCAAACCGCGGAGTGGCTGAACCCAAGCGCGTGGCCTAGCTCGTGGGTGAGCAGGGATTCGAGGTCGTAGGATTTCGGATTCGCGGCCAGCGCGGCAGGCGTGGCGAAACTCACCAGCGAATCGCCGGGATTGAAATAAATATCGGCGTCGAGAATCTGGCCAACCTGCGTGGCGGGTGAGCCGCTGCCCAACTGAATGCCAATCTGATCGGCGGTGATGACGCGGGTGAAGGCGAGCACGCCCGGCGTGAAGGCCATGTCCGGCTCGTCGAAGCAAATGGAGTCGATTCCGTCGGAGCCGCAGATGTTGCCGGAAGAACTGCGCGAGAGTGGCGCGAAGGAAGCGGGCGTCAGTGAAGTGCCGGCGACGCTTCCCCAGGCGGTCATGGATTGATGAATGACTTGTTCGATTTCGTTGAGGCGGCCCGTGGGAGTCTGATCCTGCGTGAGGATCGTCGTGGGATTCGAGCCGAGGACAGTGCTCCACCGAAAGCTGATGGCCGCCGCAGAGGTGAGTTGGTGCGAAGGGATGGGGCAGGCGGAGCCGCCGGAGAGATTGGCGGGCTGGCGAACGTCGGGGACGATTTCGTTGAAGGCGTAGCCGCGGGCGGGCATTGCGGTCCAGAGCGTGAACAGCAGGCTGACGTAGAGGGCGGCGAATTGGCGGAGCGAAGTATGCATGGAGTTATCTCGCGTTGGGATTGACCTCGGCCTGGCGGAAGGTTTCCCGGCGGATGCGCTGCTCGAAAATTTCGGACGGCAGATTGCGTGTGCCGCCACGCGTGAAGGTTTCGGTGGCAGGGTCGAAGACCGGCGTTTCCGCAGAATCCTGGGTGACGGTTTCCACATTCGTGGTGGGATCACGATGGATACGGAAGGTGCCTTGCGTCCAGCCCACGATGACGAACTGCCGCCCGGGATGACCGGCTAGGAACAGATAGACCTCTTCGTTGGGATGAAATTGTGGCGTACCTTCCACATGGGAATGCAGGTGCAGGAACTTTCCGCCGGGCTGGCGCACGACGATTTCGCCGGGTAAGTAACCTTTCTGCTGCCAGAGAACGCGGAAGGTGATGTCCGTCCAGATCTCGCCGTTTTCCATCATGGTGCGCGAGCGCACGCAACGCGCGCGCGCAATGGAATACGAGTAGCGCACCAGATCCTGGAAGTGCAGGCGCGCGAGCGTGGTGGCCTGCGCAACAATGGCGATCAGCGCAAGGCCGATAAGGAACATAACCCACAGAATCCGGCGGCGATCCTTGTAGCTCATCGAAAAGCTCTCCTCTTCATTGAATTTCCAGCGCGCCGGTGGCGGCGGTCTTGTCGAGATTCGTGTTCTGGATGAAAAGCGTTCGTGGCCCAGGCGTGGCAGTCGAGGGAATCTGCAGCGTCAGGTGAATGATGCCGAGCCCGGCGGGTTGCTTGGCGATGACGGCAACGTCACCGGGGCCGGAGACCGTGTACGTCATGCTGGTGTCGAAGCCCGACTGCGAAAAAAGGCAAACATCGGCGGCGGAGGTGCCGCTGGCGGGGCGCGAAAGAGGGATTGGACTGCCGCCCAGGTTGCAAGAGTTGGCAGAGGTATTGAAGATGCCGAGAGCGGCGACGTTCAGATCGACGGAGACATCGGAGGAGTCAACGCCGGCGGTGGTTGGCTCAACGACGGTGATGTTTTGTCCGGTGGCCGTGGGTGAAGCGCTGCTGAGGGCAACGAGCGTGTCGCTCGTTCCAAGCGCTGCGACCACCAGTGATACGGAGTTGGAGAGCGTGCCATCAGGATTCTGCACCTGCACGCTGACACTGCCGGCTTGAGCCACATCGCCGGCGTTCACGGGCGCGGAGCAGGAGCCCGAAGTGTCGCACGTGGTGACGCGGGCGCTGCCGGCGATGCGCAGGGTGGAACCAGGGCCGGGATTCGAGAGCGCGAAACCGCTGCCACTGACGGAAAGGGTGAAGCCGTTGGCGGAGCCCGCATACACGCTTGCAGGATGCAGCGAGAGAATGTTGGCGCCGGAGGTGATGGTGACGTTGGCGTCGCCGGATTGCGAGGGATCGTCCTGGCTGGAGGCAACGATTTGCATGGCGTCGGCCGAGGGCGGAACGGAGGGCGCAGTGTACGTGCCGCTGGGGGTGATCGAACCGCACGCTCCGCTCGTGCCGCAGCCGGCGCCCTGGATTTGCCACACCACGGCTTGATTGCCGCTGCCGAGGACGCTGGCTGTGAAACCCTGGGTGCCGAGCGGAGGCAGCACGACGATGCCCGGTAGCACGCTGACGAGAACGTGATTGATGACGGTGATTTGCGCGGAGGCGGTGAGCGACGGATTTCCGGTGCTGGCGACCTGGACGGAGACCGGGTTCGGCGAAGGACTGGCCCCGGGCGCGAGGTAATCCACTTGGGTGGCGCTGCTGGTGAGCGCCAGGCAGGGCGAGGAGCCGGCGACGCAAATCTGGCCGAGCGTGGAATTGCCGCCGGAAATTCCATTGACGCTCCAGGCCAGCGATTCACCGCTGGTGCCGTTTTCGGTGACGCTGAGCGTGACGCGATGAGTGGCGGCAAGCGTGTAGGTCGCGGGAGCAAGCGTGAGGCTTGGGCCGGATTGGATGGCGATGGTGGTCTGAGTCTGCTTGGCGGCGTCGGCTTGCGGCGTGACGGTGATGACGACGACGTTGGGCTGCGGGGGAGTGTTGGGCGCGGTGTAATTGGCCGTGTTGGTGATTGCGCCGCCGCCGGCCGCTTGCGTGGTGATTACAGTCAGGATGCCGCACCCGTTCCCGCTGCAGCCGGTGCCGGAGAGCGACCAGGAAAGCTGGTTGCTTGGCGCGGAGCCGGGAATCGGTGTAAGCGTGGCCACAATGGCGGACGTGCCGCCGGGTTGCAGACTGGCGGGCGCGGCGATGTGCAGCGAGAAATGGCTGGTGATGGAGAGCGTCGCGGTGGCTTGCTTGGATGGATCGGCGGCGCTGGTGGCCGTCAGCGTAACGCCCGGAGCGGCGGGGAGAATGGGCGGCGCGGTGTAATTCCCGTTGGCGTCCACACCGCCGCAGTTGGCGGGGCAGGAAGCGCCGGAGAGGCTCCAGCGAATGGTGGGATCGGGCTTGCCACTGCTGGTGAGCGTGGCGTGGAAAGATTGCGGCGCGCCGAGTTCGACGCTGGAGACGCTGGGCGAGAGCGAGAGGGCGACGTCGCTGGTGATGGTTATGCCGGCGGTGGAGGATTTCGTGGGGTCGGCTTGGCTGGTCGCGGTCACGTGAACGGTTCCGCCGGAAGGAAGGTCCGCGGGGGCGGTATAGACTCCATCGGCGGAGATGGCGCCGACTTGAGAGAAACCACCGGGGATGCCATTGACGCTCCAGGAGACGGCAGTGTTGGAGGAGTTGGAGACGGAGGCGGAGAACGGAAGTGTTTCACCGAGCAACACGCTGCCGGATGCGGGACTGATCGTGACGGTGATCGCCAGTGGAGGAGGACTCGTGGGGCTGCCTCCGCCACTGCCACCTCCGCAAGCGGCGAGTAACGCACCAAGGGCAAAGACACAAGACGCGGCTGCTGCGCGGCAGGTGGAAAGCGCGTGTGGCGCGGTGGCGCTTTGTTTGGTTCGAGTTTGCGGGAGGGGCCGCATGATGTTCGCAAATGCAGACTGAGGGCCAGCGTCGGCGCGGCGGTGCTTCGCGCCGAGCTTGGTAATCGCGACAAATCTTTGGGCGTTCCAAGGTGCTGGGAACGTAGGGGTTGGCGAGGCGTGCGACACGGCCAGCACGAGCCGCAGGGTGCTCCGAAAAGTGTTCCGAATCGTCGAGGTGCGTCCCGAATTGAACGGTGTTCCAAGTAGGCGTTCCCAAACTGGGAAGGGCGGTCCGCGCGGATTGACATTCGCAGGTGCCGCTCAAATAATCCCGCCATGGCAAAACCGGAGTCGGTGCGGCGGATCAAGAGCTATTCGGCGGCGAATGGCTTCGTATATCAATACTGCTTCTACAAATTGAACCGGGTGCTTCTGGATGGAGCAGCGGCCGGCGAATTCATCTACGCGATATCGGCGGACCGGGCGGCAAGTTTTGGGCTGCGTATTTTTGTGATGCGGGCCGCGCTGGAGTCCTGGGCACAGGCGAACGGGCGCGCGCTGACCGGCAGCGAAGAGTACGCGGTGGCGAAGATGCGGTTGTTTCAAGCGTTCGATGAAGACCTGGTGCCGCGAACGGCCGAGGCCGCGGCGGAGTTGCGGTTGATGGTGGATGAAACGAACCTGGAAGAGTTGTTGCGGGCGCTGAATATTTGAGGGGCGCACTCCGCGGCCCGTGGTTCGTGGCCAGAAGACCGGAGCATGGTAGCCGTGAGTGGGGCTGAAAAGGTTTGGGATTTTGCCGTGACTCTGGCGCTGGATTCCCAGAACGAAATTGAGTTTGAACCGAAACGCGGGTGGTGACGTCTAGTTGGATGTACGGGAGATCGCGGATGCGGGAGCTGGTCCTGATCCAGCCGGGAAGAACGCTCGTGGGAGCCGATGCGGGGGAAGCGGAAAAGGCCCGCGCGCATCGGGAGTTTGAAGAGCGTTTGGCGGAATGCGGGCCGCTGGCGTTTCGCGTGGCGCAAGGCGTCTTGCGGAATGCGGCGGACGCGGAAGAAGTGGCGCAGGATGCGCTGCTGCGGGCGTACCGGAATTTCGCGCGGTTGCGGGAGCCGGCTAAGTTTCGCGGCTGGCTGGTGCGAATCACGTTCCGGATCGCGCTGGACCGCTGGCGCTCGGCTCGACGACGGGAAAAGCGGGAGACGGAATGGCTGCAGCCGGAGCAGCGTGGGGCGGCCCCGACAGCGGAGGACATGGCGGCTTCGCGGGAGTTCCAAGCACGGCTGGAGCGGGCCATGGACGAGTTGCCGGAGAAGTTCCGGCTGGTGCTGCTGCTGGCGGCCATTAAGGGATACACCTTGGACGAGATCGCAGGAATGCTGGCGATTCCGATGGGAACGGTAAAGTCGCGGCTGTTTTTCGCGCGAAAGAAACTGCTGGAGAAGTTGCGATGAGATGCGAACGGTATCGGGAAAAACTGATTGAAATGCTCCTGGAGAGCAAGACGGCGTTGGGTGACGAGCTTGCGGCACATTTGCGGAAGTGCTCTGGCTGCGATGAATTTTATGAGGCGCAGAAGCGGCTCGTGGGGGCCATGGATGCGGGTGTGCGGGTGATGATGAATCAGGAACCACCCGCGTCGCTGCTGGCGGGCGCGCGCGGGCGGATGGCAGCGGAGCCGGCGGAAAGCCGATGGCTGGGGCGCTCCCTTGTGGCGGCCGTCGTAGCTTGCGTTCTTTTTATTTGGGCTGTGACCATGAGCCAGCGGAATGTCAGAGGACCGGTAAGCCCGCCGCAATTGTCCGCCGAGGTCAAGTTCGAGCCAAGGTCGCAACTCGCAACCAGACCACCGGCGGCGAGCAGGAATCGGCGTGTGTTGAAGCAAGTGAAAGCAGCAGGCAATATGCCGGATTCGGCCGATACGTTTCCCAAAGTGATCGTGCTTCCCGAGGAGCGTGAGGCTTTCGCGAGATTTGTGGAGCAGGTTTCGGCCGATCCACAAGGAGCAATAGCACTCACGCGGGCCGCTCCCCCACGGCAAGATTTGCCGGTGGAAATTGCCGTTTTGCGCATTGCACCGTTGAAGGTGAGGCTTCTTGAACGCACGGCAGAAGAGTAGTTTTCCGCGAAGTCTTTGTGTCGCCGATTCGACCAACCGTAAGGATGGCGGGAGGAAAATGTGAAACGAGCACATTTCTTGGCTGGCTTGTTGAGCGTAGTAGTGTTGCTTACGCCCCGGTTGTCGGCGCAGGACGCTTCCAAACCAGAGAATAGAATCCCGGCGAGTACGCTGAAGATTCAAGTGACCTTTGCCGAAAGTGAGGGAGAAAAGAAGCTGGCGAATCTACCGTACACCTTTTACGTTCAGGCGGGAGACGGGGGACCCCACTCTCCTTGGACAAAGGTTCGTATGGGTAGTCGAGTTCCTGTCTACGTAGGGAAAGACGCGGGTATGCAGTACGTTGACGTCGGCACGAATATCGATGCGAGGGGATTCGCCGAAGAGGGCGGGAGGTTCGAGGTTAACCTTGGCCTTGAACGATCCTGGGTTGAGCGTGACGTCGCAGTCCCGGTAGAGAAAGCCACTGGCAACCCAACAGTTGGAAGTTCGGGCCAGTTCTACGAACCGGTCATCCGTCAATTCAAAACGGAGATTGTCTTAACCCTGAAGGATGGTCAAACCATCCAAACCACCCAGGCGGCCGACCCTCTCAGCGGGAGAATATTGACCATCACAGTCACAATGACTGTCGTGAAGTAAAGGTGGTTATCTCGGCATCTTGTCCAGGGCGGAGCGCAGGTCGAGTTGCAGGAATTTATAGTCAAGTTTTTGGAGTTGGGCGGGTTGGACGCGCTGGCTGGCGAGGAGCAAGGCGTCGGCCATTTCGCCGAGGAGGAAGCGGAGGACGAAGGCGGGCGCGGGGAAGAGCGCGGGGCGGTGCAGAGACGTGGCAAGAGTTTTCGTGAACTCGGCATTGGTGACCGGTTGCGGAGAGACTAAGTTGAGCGGGCCGCTGATGTGGCCGTTCTCCAGGGCAAGCAGCAGGATGGCGACGGCGTCGTCGAGAGTGATCCAGCTCATCCACTGGCGGCCGGTGCCGATTTTTCCACCCAGTCCAAATTGAAAGGGGCGCATCATCACGGGGAGCGCGCCGCCGTGTCTGGCGAGAACCACTCCAAAGCGCGCGCGGACCACGCGAATGCCGAGGACTTCGGCTTTGCTGGCTTCGGCTTCCCATTCCCTGGCAATCTCACTTAGAAAACCTGAGCCGGGCCCGCTGTCTTCGGTAAGGAGTTCATCGCCACGATTGCCGTAATAGCCGGTGGCGGAAGCGGAGATCAGCACGCGCGGACGCGCGGACATTTTCGCTAGAGCGGTGACTAGTGCGCGGGTGGTGTCCACGCGGCTACTGCGCAGAAGTTGCTTGCGCTCGGGCGTCCAGCGTCCTTGGGCGATGGAGGCGCCGGCGAGATTGACGACAGCATCGGCGCCGACGGCGGCACCACCGAGTTCTCCGGTGGCGGGATTCCAATTGACGTCGAAGCCTGGCGCGGTGCGGATGGCTTCCGCGGAAGTGCCGGGGCGAACGAGGCGACAAACGGTATGCCCGGCGCTCTGGAGTTGCTCGGCGAGAGCGGTGCCCACGAGGCCGGTGGAGCCGGTGATGAGAATTTTCATGGCGTTCCTTTAGCGCGTGGATTGATTATCGCGCGGATGGTGGAGCGTGTCCCGTGGTTCGTGTCTGGTGACCCGGAGAGAGAGGCTTACGGAGGGGGGCGGCAGGCAGCAAAGCCCGAACCTGTTGACCGTCACCTGGATTTCAGTCCGTGGGCTTGTGCCTCACCTGCGGTGCTCGGGAGGAATGGGCTTTGAGCCCAGCACTTGCGTGCTGGGCTAACGTGTGCCGCGCCTCCGGCGCTGGACGAAGCAGAGGATCGACCTCGGTCTCGGCTGGGCTGGTCGGCTGTGAGTTGGCGGCAGAAGTAAGAGCGCCTGTGCTACCGGGCGATGTCGGGGTACAATTTTTGCATGACGCAGGTGGCGAATTCAGTGCGGGTGAAAGTGCTGTTTTTCGGGCGGCTCCGGGAGTTGATCGGGGTCGCGGAAGAAGAGGGGGAATTGCCGGAAGGCAGCACGCTGGCGCAGGTGTTTGAGCGGTATGCGGGACGGTTTCCGAAGCTGACGGGATTCCGCGCTTCGATGGTGGTTTCGCGGAATCAGGAATTTGCAGCGTGGGACACGCGCGTGGCTGCGGGCGATGAGATTGCGTTCTTGCCGCCGGTGAGCGGCGGGTGAGTTTAGAAAATCGAAGTTGGAAAATAGAAAACAGGGAATCGACTGCAAGAGCGGAAGAAAAAACGGATTCCGCTCCGAGTTTGAAAAGCGGATGGCGTTCGGAATGAAAGACATGCGGATTCGTTGACTCCCGGATGGATTCATAGGGAAAGGCTCCCCAGCTGTGACAGCAATCGAAGCAGACCGGATTGCGTTGGTGCGCGAGGCGATTGACACCGCCGCGCTGGAGGCGCAGGTGCGCGATGGCCAGGACGGCGGCATCGTGGCGTTCGACGGTTTCGTGAGGAACCAATCGCACGGCCGTGAGACGCGCTACCTGGAATACGAGGCGTACGAGCCGATGGCTCTGGTGAAGATGAAGGAAATCGTCGCGCAGATTCATCAGCAGCACCGGATACATCGCGTGGCCATGGTGCACCGCCTGGGGCGGCTGGAAATCGGAGAGACCAGCGTGTTCATCGCGGTGAGCGCGCCGCACCGGGGTGCGGCGTTCGATGCGTGCCGCTATGCGATTGATACGTTGAAAAAGACCGTGCCCATCTGGAAAAAGGAGTTTTTCGCGGACGGCGCGGTTTGGGCGGACGGGGAACTCCCGCCGACACCCCCAGGTGCGAAAACGGCATCTTAACCATCGATGATCCTCCAGGTTTCACGAACTCTTGCGGGGTTGGGCATGTCCCTGGCGCTGCTGGGCGGGGCATCGTGCGCCGCAGCCCAGGAAAAGCCGGACCGGCCGCCGTGGGCACAGCCCTCGAGCAAGAAATCTTCGAGCCGCGCACCGTCCAACAGCAGCGGTCCGCAAGTGACACCACAACCCGGAGTGTTGGCGCCGGAAGATGCGCCGCCGGAAGCGCCGCAGGAGCCGCAGACACCGAAGGGAACGATCAAGGTCAACGTCAACCTGGTGAACGTGCTGGTGAGCGTGCTGGACGACCAGAAGCGTCCGGCGCCCAACCTGCCGAAAGACGCGTTCCAAATCTTCGAGGAAGGCTTGCCACAAAAGATCGAATTTTTCGAGGCCGAAACGAAATGGCCGCTGGACATTGCGCTGATGATTGACGCGAGCATGAGCGCGCACATGGACATCCAGGCGGAGCGCCAAGCGGCAGAGCATTTTATCCAGCAGGTGCTACGTCCCGAAGATCGCATGGCCGTGTTTTCGTTCGACGAAACGGTGACGCAACGCACGGCGTTCTCGAACAACGTCCGCGTGCTGCAGGACGCGGTAGCGAAATTCCCCGATGGTGCGGGGACCTCGATTTATGACGCAGTGCTGCTTGCTTCACAGACGCTGGGGCGGCGCGGCAGCGAGCGCCGGCGGGTGATCGTACTGGTGACGGACGGCGGCGAAACCACCAGCTTTGCGGACTTTGAAGCCACGCGGCGCGCGGCGCTGCGCGGAGAGGTGCTGCTCTACACCATCCTGATCCGGCCCGTGCAGAACGAAAATGGACGAAACACCGCCGGCGAGCACGCGCTGCAGACCATTACGGAGACGACTGGCGGCGCGATGTTTTTTCCCGAGAAGTCGAGCGAGCTGCCAATCATATTCGACCGCATTGATGCGGAACTGCGGACACAATACCGGATTGGGTACTATCCGGATCCGCGCGGTCCGGCAAATACCTATCGCAGTATCGATGTGAAGGTGCTGCCGGGTTATACGGCGCGGCACCGGACGTCTTATCTGGTGTGGTGAATCGTGTTTGTTGAGTAGTGACTGGTGATTCGCGTTGGGGCCGCCCTGCTTGTGCATCTCTGCTAGCTTGCCGTTCCTCAGGGACCTGAATGGACATAGGATGCTTCAGGGGCTAAATCCCGAGGGATTCGAGACGGCTTTCCTGGCGACTGAAGCCCGCACCTCCTGAAGAGAAATGACCGAAAGTTCCGGGCGAGAAACCAACTGGTTGCTGCTGGCCGAGATCGGTGACTTCTGCTTGATTCCGGCTTTCTGAACCCTTATATCTGATTTCTCAATACTGAATTCCGCTTGGCATTGGCCTATGATGGATGACGAGCGATTTTGGGACTCCCATCCGGATTGAGCCAGCACATGACTAAGGAATACCTGGAAGCGGCGATCGAGATTGCGCGAGAAGCAGGGGCGGTGCTTCGCGAGGAGGTGCAGCGCCCGCCAGACATCAGCTACAAGGGCGATTACGACTTGGTGACGCAGGCCGACAAGCGATCGGAGGCGGTCATCGTCAGCCGATTGCAGAAATTCTTTCCGGGGCACGCGGTGGCTGCGGAAGAAGGCAGCGGGAAAGAGACCGGGTCCGAATACCGGTGGCACGTGGACCCGCTGGACGGCACGACGAATTTCGCGCACGGCTACCCCTGCTTCTGCGTTTCGATGGCGCTGGCTAAGGGCGACGAGTTGGTGCTGGGCGTGGTCTACAATCCGATCTTTGAGGAGATGTTCTGGGCGGCGCGGGGGGAAGGCGCGTTTTTCAATGGAAAGCGCATCCAATGCTCGAAGATCACGGAGCTGCGCCGCAGTCTGCTGTGCACCGGCTTTCCGAACCACAAGCGAAGCTCGCCGCCGAACATCTACTACTACTGGGATTTCACGCTGCACTCGCACGGAGTGCGGCGCGACGGGTCCGCTGCGCTGGACCTGGCGTATGTGGCGACTGGGCGGTTCGACGGTTTCTGGGAGTTCGGGTTGAAACCGTGGGACACGGCGGCCGGCGTGGTGCTGGTGGAAGAGGCCGGAGGAAAGATCACGGACCTCGATGGAAAGCCCTATGCGCTGGGCGGCAAATCCATCCTGGCAACGAACGGGCTGATCCACGCAGAGATGGAAGGCATGGCAGCGGAGATCAAGAAGAAAGAAAGCGCGGAGTTGCAGGCGTAGTTGGGGACAGTGATTCGTGCCTTGTGTCCGGCGTTCCGAAGAGAGTATCGCGCGGAGCGTTCCATTTTGGTACGTATACCTTGAAAAATTGCGCTTTTTCGTATGTGCGGAATCCAAAGAACTTAGGCAAATTTTACCGTGCAAGAGTTGCAACTAATAGGGTTATAAGCCCTTTATTTGCCGCATTTACATGTGAGGCAAACAAGGGAGTTACGGGCGGTCTGGGGCGATTCAATTTGGGAATAAACTAGAAGGAATTCGGCGATCGAGGCGGAGCCTTGGCCAGGCCGGTGACACTATTACGCAGTGACTATTATACCTATTAGTAAAAACCTGTCAAGAGAAAACTGAGGAAGAGGCTTACAGAAGGCTGATTTGAGCCTCACGGAATCCTTATGTGCCGGGCGCTATCGTCGCTTGGCAACGGAGAATCTGGGTTTCATCTTTGAACGGCAGTGGGTAGCTGCCGATCCCGAAACATTACGTTGCCGAAATCAGGGTGGGGAGAACATCCATGCATCCATGGAAGCGCATAGGTGTATTGGCTGCGTGCTGCGCGGTGCTTTGCGTGCAGGTTTGCCGGGCAGGGGGCGCGGACGGGGCGAATTCGGGTAAAGATACGGCGTCCAGCTCGAAATCGAAGGCAAGTCCGGCAGATGCGGCCAGACCCGAGGCGGGGCTGACGGATCGCGAGCGAATGTTGCTGGACCGGGTGGAGCAACTGGAGAAGCGGGTGGCGGAGTTGGAAGCGAAGGAGACCTCGCAGGGCGGAGCGGCCGCCAGCCACGCAACCCCGAAGCCCGCGGAAATTGCCGCCAGTAACGTGCGAGGCGAGGCCATCGCTGCGACCGGGACGCCGGTGATTCCCGGCGCCGTGAACGATGCAAAAAGAGAAGCCACGAATTCAAGCATTTTTCCCGCGGCTTCGAGTGCCGCGCCGCGGGCGAGCACCGACACCCTCAGCAGCGCGGTTGCAACGAAGCCAACAAAGACCGAGCCATTTTCCGACACCGATTGGACGTGGCTGAACGGAAATCCGCGGACAAAAGAAATCTTCTGGGATACGAAATTCTTCACCCCGGAAATTCGAGCGGACGTGAATTACGTGTATGACTTCAATCATCCGACGGACCATTCGCTCGGCGGGTCGAGTGAGCTGTTTAGAACCAATGAGGTGCAGCTGGAGCAATTCGGGGTGGGCGGCGATTTTCATTATGACCACGTGCGCGCGCGCTTCCTGACCCAGTTGGGGATGTATTCGACGACCACACCGCGCAACGATCCGAGCCCGGGACATGGTCAGTGGGACTTGGCAGGCGCATATCGGTATTTAACGGAAGCGTATGGGGGATATCACTTTGACGTGATGCATGGGATCAACGTGGATGCAGGCATTTTCCTTTCCTATATCGGGCTGTTTAGCTACTGCAACTTCGACAACTGGGCCTATCAGCCATCGTTCGTGTCGTCCAACACGCCATGGTTCTTTGAGGGCGTGCGGGTGCAGATTTTCCCGACGGCGCACTTGAAGATTGAGCCGTGGTTCATCAACGGTTGGCAAGCGTACGCATCGGCAAATCACAAGCCGGGACTCGGCGGGCAGATCAAGTGGACGCCGAAGCCATGGATCAACATTATTTCGAACAATTACGGGCTGGGTGAGGACGATCTCTTCATCCATGGCCGCAGCCGCATTCATACGGATAACAGCGTGGAGGTCAAGTTTTACGACAAGCCTGAAAAGCCGCTGGACAAAATGGCGTTTTCGCTGACCGGGGACCTGGGCTGCGAATATGGGAGCGGGGTGAGTTGCTTTGGGAATCGCAAAGGCGGGCCGAAGCAGAGCTTTATCGGTTTCATGGCCTATAACCGATTCTGGTTTCACCGGGACCTTTTTGGCCTGACGGTGGGGGCAGGAAAGATCAACAATCCCGGGCGGTACCTGGTGTTGATTCCGCCGATTAATGGAGAGACGGCGGTTACCGCTGCGACGAATTCCCCGTATTTCACGGGTAACCCCGGCGATCCGTACAAGGCGTGGGATTCGTCAATCACGTTTGACTACATGCCGAAGCAATACATTACATTCCGCGCGGAGTATGACTACCGGCACGCGAGCGTGCCGTACTGGAGCGGGCGCGGCGGGATTACCCCGCCGGGTGGAAACAATGGGACACCGCAATATTACGTGTGCGGCAACGGGGCGTCGTCCGGGGAGACGAGCCTGGGCGCGGCGGAAACGGCATGCGGCGGAGGGATGAGCAGCGTGTGGTTTCCGGATTTGCGGAAGAATGAATCGTTTATTGATCTGGCGATTATGGTGAAGTTTTGAGCGGAGAGAACAGGTGTGAGTTATCAGAAATCAGCTATCAGGAAGGGCGGGGGGGGATTAGATGCGGTTCAGAGGTTGGCCAGACCGTGAAGACAAGTGGAGAGGAAGGAGCATCTGTCAGAAAAAACCAATTTGTCTTTGGGATTGGGAAGTTTCGATGACCTCGGGCACGGCAAATTCGAGATAATGGTAAAGAAGGGGTGCACAATCTTTAGCGGGCACTTCTATTACGTGCAAATCCAACGAGGGAAATCTTCCAAAATGACGGGAATCGCTCCGCAAAGTTCATGGCTGCCCGCGCGGCTGCGGGAATTGCAGGAGAGCCATGAGGCTCTCAAGGCGAAAGGATTGAAGCTGAACCTGACGCGGGGAAAGCCGTCGGCGGCGCAGTTGGACTTGAGCGGGGAATTGCTGGCGCTGCCAGGTGCCGGGAATTTCACGGCCGAGGGCGCGACCGATTGCCGGAATTACGGTGGCTTGCAGGGATTGGCGGAAGCGCGGAGATTGTTCGCGGGGTTGCTGGGGGCGCCGGCCGAGCAAGTGGTGGTGGCGGATAATTCCAGCTTGGCGATGATGCACGATTGCCTCGCGTACGCACTGCTGAAAGGGACGTGCGATAGCGCGTCGGCGTGGGCGAAACAGGGGGAGATTGCGTTTATTTGTCCGGCGCCGGGGTACGACCGGCATTTCAAGATTTGCGAAGATTACGGCGTTCGAATGATTCCGGTGGCCATGCGGGACGACGGGCCGGACATGGCTGAAGTCGAGCGGCTGGTTGCAAGCGATGCTGCGATCAAGGGCATGTGGTGCATGCCGAAATACAGCAATCCCACGGGAACCACCTTTTCGGACCAAGTGATCGAGCGGCTGGCGGCGATGAAGGCGGCGGCGCCGGATTTCCGGCTGTTCTGGGACAACGCGTATGCGGTGCATCACTTGACGGACGAACGGATAGAGATCGCGAATATTTTGGAGTTGTGCGCGCGGCACGGGCACGCGAACCGGGCGCTTGTGTTTGCCTCGACGTCGAAAATTACGCTGGCGGGCGCGGGCCTGGCGCTGTTTGCGGCATCGAAGGACAACGTGAAATGGCTGCTGGCGCGAATGACGCCGCGGACCATTGGTCCGGATAAGTTAAACCAGTGGCGACACGTCTTGTTTTTGAAAAATGAAGCGGGGATTCGAGGATTAATGGACCGACATCGCGCGTTGATTGCTCCGAAGTTTCAGAAGGTGCTGGACGTTTTTCAGCAAAATCTGGCAGGTGTTGACGGAGTGAGTTGGACCAAGCCAAAGGGCGGGTACTTCATCACCTTGGAGGTGCCGAAAGGGTGCGCGCGGCGCGTGGTGGCGCTCGCGCACGAAGCGGGGATCGAACTGACGCCAGCGGGCGCGACGCATCCGTACGGGAAGGATGCGGAGGATCGCACGATTAGGATTGCTCCGACGTTTCCGGAGCTTGCCGAAGTTGCGCTAGCAGCGCAGGGAGTGGTGCTGTGCGTATTGCTGGCCGCCGCGGAAAAGGCTGTTTAGCGACTGTGGCCTGAGGCCAGCCCGTGACGTGCCTTGCGCGGGGCGCGGGGCCATGCGAAAATTTGTGGATGGACTGGACGCAGCGAAGGCGGCTGCGGAGCACAATGGCGATATCGTCTAGGGGTCCAGGACGCCGCCCTCTCACGGCGGAAACCCGGGTTCGAATCCCGGTATCGCTACCAAATCTTTAGTTTTCATGAGTTGGATGCCTTCCTCATAAGCCACCCAAGAGACTCCTCGTTGTAAGCACCGCACGGTGTCGAAGAAGAGGAGCAACGCATGTGGCACTATTCGCGGTTTAAGAGTAGGTCCACAGACAATGCCCGTCGACTTGCGCCAGTCGAACCACGGGGAACGCACGGATGCTCGTTTCGTGCGGCCTTCGACTCCCGGAAGCGTCTGCCGTGAGCCCAGCACAGCAGCGTCCAGATTGATCGAGGCACCGGCAGCATCAGCCGGGAGGGGATGAAACCGCCTGTGGCCGTCACGGTTCTACAGAAGAATTTCAGACTCGAAAGCGGACAACTGCTTGCGTAGCAACTGTGCGAACCACACCGCGACAAATCCTCTACCGGCAATAACTATCGAACGGCGAGCGGACTCTCCTTCTCCGTTCTGAAAAACGAGGCGAGTCGCTTGTTAAGCCATGGCCAGTTCCTCCTCGAGTCTCGGCTCGCCCGCGCTTTCGGGAGTTCTGATTGAGTCGAATTGTGAGACGGGAACAATTTGGGGATGATATTGGCGATAGTAGGGTGCCGAGGAATCAAACGCTCGCGTCGAGCCACATGATTAATTGTTTGCTTCGATCCGCCAAAACCAGAAGCATCCGTACTTGAGGGCTAAGCTGGCTGGACGATTGTTGCGAATCTGCTCTGCTGGCGGCCTGCTCCAAATTTGAGAACGACTGCTCCAGATCGCCGTTTGGCACTGAAGACTTACCTTCCATCCGGTCCGCGATATGGTCCAGAATACCGGCCGATTGGCTATCGAACTCCTGCTGCGCTTCCAAAACTTCCTTTGGCAATTTGAATTTCGGGAGTTGAAGGCGATATTTCAAAAGCGCCATGCGTGTCAGGAAAAGCGTTCGCAGTTGCGGCTGCCACTCCAGAATGCGCTTGCGCCACGCGAGGTCTTGTTGCCGGGACGGGCCAAATTCCAACAGAGCGGCATCGGCCATAGCCCGCACGCTATCGAGGTTTTCGCTGATCGTATCCCGAAGGGAGAACGATCGCGTTATGGCCGCGCGCTGGCCGTTCGAAACCGACTCTCTCCCTGACTGGGCCAGCAATCGAAGATTAAGAACAAAGCCCCTTTTCATCTCAACCGCGGCGGGGAGGCCCCAAAGCTGATCGAACACAACCCACATGATGAATAATCCAAGCAAAACGCCAACCACGCGGTCCCTTGCGACCGCCAGCGAAGTCTGTATCGCGAACTCTTGCAGGTGGATGAGATAAAATGAGATGGCTACTTGCAAACCGAAGAACGACACCCGCGGACTGCAGGTTGCGAACCAGGAAGCCAACCCGGTAACAACAACAAAAAGAATGGTAAAGCCGAAAATCGAATCAATATACGGCAGAACGAAGATTTGCGCGCCCATGCCCAAAATAAGGCCGCCGACCAGGAAGCCCGAAAGGCGAAGGACTTGTTTTTGCCGAGTGGAACCGATGGTGGAAAGCGCAGTAAAGAAACACGTGATGACCGCGGGTGTGCCGATGCCCTGCCAGTCGAGGGAATTATAAATGACGTAACACGTGCTAGCGGCGAGGCAGCCTTTCAAGGCGAACTTGAGATGTCGAGTGCTAACGAATGTGTCCGCGCTCAAGAGCCTCGCCTCGGGCAGCCCGTCCACAGACGGCATGTATTCACGCACGGATTGATAATCGGCAAACGCCTGGGGAATCAGCGAAACGACGCTTTCCATTTGCTGCAGCCAGGGGACATGAAGGGAAGTTTCGCTGCTGGTGCTGAACGGCAATGGTTCCGGGGTTCGTCGGTTCAACAAGTCCTCGCGAATGCTTGCGATGTTTCGCGCCAGGTCTTGAGCCTTCTTCCGGTCACGACTGAGTACCTGAATTCGGGTGTCCGCTGGTGTTGCGGCAAGGTCTACAAGCCTTCCCGCGATAGTCACGATAGCGTTCATGTGTGACTTGTACTGCCGTGAATGATCCGATCGCCGCAGGAGGCGCCGCAATAAGGATGTGCCACGAATAGCGAGCCGGATGAGTTTCTTCTCGGTGCCAACACCGATCACGCCTTCATTCGCCACCTGCATAAGCATTTCTTCGACGGCGGTCAGGCGCTCCGCTACGGGCAAGATGATGTCGTCTCCGGGTTTCCCCCGCGAAACGAACATCTCCACAGCCAAAGTAGCCAGGATTCCCACGCCGGATGACAGGGATACCCACAGGGTGGATTCCACATTCGTTCCGGCAGGGACAAAGCGGTCCCACAGAGGAACGGTCACACCGATTACGAAGGCGAACATCCAAGCCGCAATGTAATCATTCATCGCGCTGAGCGCGTAAAAGGCTATGAAGAATGAACCCATGATCCACAGAAAGTGGAGGCCTGGAAGATCGATGACCGCATAGCCCGAGATCAAAACGTAGACCGCGCTGACCGCGGTACTAATCGAGATCATGACGGTGGACCGCAGCGTGGTGCGTGGGCTCTCGCGCGTGATGACCAGCGCACACAGCGCTCCCGCGAAGGCATAGGGTATACGGAAGGTCATACAGATGACCATGACGACCGTCGCGGCGATCACCATGCGCGCGACCACTCCGGTACGTCCTGGGTAGGGAGCCAGTTCCTCTCGAAGAAATTCGCGAATCCAGTTCGGGGCAGTGGATGAAAGCTGCAGAGTGGGCGCTAGAGTGGCCATCTTCAATTCCCGCGAATGGTAACAACCGCTGATTCGCCGACCCGGAACAGTTCGGGAGAGGGATTCTGTACGCGGACGCGGACTGGATACCGCGACGCCAGGTGCACCCAGTTGAGCGTTCGCTGCACATCAGGAAGCCCCGACTCCAATTTGCCAATGACATCGGGGTCCGGGGTGACGCCAAAGCCTATGCTGTCCACTACGCCGGCAAACCGCAGGTTCGGTTTCGACAAGACATAAACGTCCGCGCGCATTCCGGGCGAGATATGCGAAAGCTGGCCTTCGCGGAAGTTGCCGATGGCCCACCAGGTTCGCGCGTCGATGAGAGTGAACACCTGCTGGCCCACATGCGCATACGCGCCTTCGGAAATATTGAGGTTGGTTACCAAGGCATCAAAGGGCGCGTAGACGCGGCAATTATTCAGGTTATAACGCGCATTCTTGACGGCTGCTTCTCTGGCACCGCGCTGGTTCACCAGCGGCTCCAGCGTGGTGACGGCATGCTGTGCTTCCTGGTGTTGCGCTTTGCTTTCGTCGAGTCCGGCTTCCGAACGTTCCGACTGCGCCAACGCCGCCTTTAACGCGGCTTGCGAGAGCAGCAATCGGGATTGCGCTTGTTTAAGGGCCTCCGACTCGGCAACCTCGAGGGTTCTTGCGCGGTCGACCTGGTCCACGGTGACAAACTGTTTGGACAGGAGCGGTTCGAGGCGATGCAGATTGTTATTCGCGTAGCTCCATTCGGCTTTGGCCCGCTGCACACCCTGTTCGCTGTTGGCGACATCAGCCCGCGCCTGTTCGATCGCTGCCGTGGATCTGCTGAGTTCGGCCTGCGAGCTGTGGATGCTCGCCTGGGAGACAGAAACCGCACTGACGAGCGCAGCGATTCTGCGTGTCTCGTCCGCAATTTGCCCTTCCAGAGCCGCTTGCTCGGAAATAGCGGTCTCCAATTTGTATTCGTAGGGACGTTCATCGATTTCATAGAGCAATTCACCCTTCTTCACGAACTGGTTGTCGCGCACATTCAGATGCAGGATCGGACCCTCGACCTGCGGGGCGATACCAATGAAGTTAGCGAACACTTCGGCATCATCCGTTCGCGGATAGTGATTGACGTGGTAGAGCACCGCGAGACCCAGAAGAATCGTAACGGCAACGATTCCAGCACTCACCCAACGACTGAGTTGCCTGTCGGTTGCCGCAGTTGTCTCGATTTCCATGACCTCGACTCCTAGTGAAAGAAGGTGGTCCACAGCAGGAGAGTGAACAGCACGGTAAGACTCGGATAGACCAGCGCGGGAATGGGAAGCTTCCTATGTAGCCGAGACAGCGCTTGATGCGTGGCGGCGGTGAGGAGAATCGCCGGCACCAGGCAGATCAGCCATGCCGGGAAGAAAGATCCCAGAAGGTCCACGGAAGGAGCTTGCGAGCAACCCGCCAGGAAACTGGAGGCGAGAAGGAGCAAGCATCCACGGGCGACGAATTTGCTGGATGGGGAAGCCATGATCCTCAGGGCACCGTAGCCGTTGGTTGAACCGCATCCCCTGTTTGGAACGCGAGGTCCGCCGTTGCCGAAAGCACTTGGGTCCGTGCAAGAACGTCCGCCGAGCGGGCTTGCGCGAGTGTGCGCTGTGCCGCGGTGACGTCCAAAAAATTGCGCAGACCATAGTTGTAGGAATCAAGGGCGGCATCGTATGACTTGCTGCTGGCTTCCAGCAGGGCCTCGGCTGACTGGCGCTGCCGAAACGCGGTATTCAAATTGGAATAGGCCGCCCAGACTTCATCGGCAATTTGATCGCTTGTCGCGTCGAGGTGTGCTTGCGCCGCGCGTTGGTTGGCCTGTGCTTGTGCAAGATTGTTACGTCGCGCGCCGCCGTCGAACACCGTCCATTTCAGGCTCAATGTGAGGCCGCCCGTCAGGCCCGCGGTATGTCCCCAGGGAAAGGTTTGCTGCAGGCCATACAACGATTGCCCGGCTGGCTGGGCATTGATATTCATCACCGGATAAAAGGTTGAGCGCGCTTCTTTGACACGCGCATTCGCGGAACGAATCTGGGCCAACTGCTGCAGCAGGTCTGGGCGCTGCGTCAGCGCGCGATTGATCGCCGCTTCCACGGAGTCCGCGATGGCGTCGGGAATCGACAGTTCTTTGAGGGGTTGCACGAGAATCGCGATCGTCGGCGACGTCCCCAGCGAGGTTGCCAAGTCGCCTTGGGCAACCTGCTCCGCGCCAAGCACCGCCTGCAGTTCATATTCTGCCTGTGCCGTTGCGCTTCGCGCTTCCAGGACGTCGGGTAAAGTCGCGAGACCATCGTTGAGACGCTCTTCCGCCGCTTGTTGTACCGCTTGGGCGTTGGAGAGACTCGCGCGAGCCGCGTCCTCCTGACCCGCCGCATTCAGAAGTTGATAGTAGGCGTGTTCGACCCGATAAATAATCTGGCGGTGTACGTCATTGAAGGCAAAGTTCGCAGCCAGAACCTCCGCTTTCGCGGCATTGATCCGGCCGCTTCGGGCTCCAAAATCGAAAACGGTATAGTTCAGATCCAGCGCCGCCTCGAAATTCTGGATCGTTTGGCGGTAGAACCGAGTTTGAAGGTAAACTTCCTGGCGGCGGGTGCTGGAGAGCGCCGCAGCCGTCAGAACGGGGTAGAGCTCGCTGCGAGCGATTCCGAGAACCGCCGCTTGTGCACGCGCGCGTTCCCAAGCCAGACGCGTCTCCGGATTGTGTGACTCGGCCACATCTACGAGTTCTGCCAAAGAGTAAGTTCTGGCCGAATCCACACGGAATCGTAAGTCGCGAAAATCTTTTGCATCCGCTTTGATCTTTTCTTCCGCGTTGGCGTGCCACGGCCGACTATAGGAGCCGGGGGCAGTCTGCCCAGATACTCGACCGGTACAACACAAAAAAGCGAACAATCCCGCCCCACTACTCAAGATTCTCACCACGCCCTGTGGGAATAGCTTCACATGCGTTTCTCCCGTGGGTTCACCCGCGAAAATCCGGCTGTTTCAATTGCGCCGCTCCTGCCGCTGCCATCCCATCAGAAGCGTACGAACAGAGCAATTGGACGATGGTATCGGCAATACCTTGGTATAGGTGGTGACGGTCACCAAGCTTCGGGTTGCCGCTGGCATCCCGAGCAGTGGGTCAGGACCGTACTTGCCCCATGCAATATCCCCGCCAGTCCGCCACATCTCCGGGCGCATAAAGCCTCGGTTGATCAGACTTTTAATACGCTCCTGGGACGCGGTGCCTCCCATCGAATTGAGAACGGCGCCCCATTGAGGTGATATCTCCGAATCTGGCGCAGACTTGCAATATCCACGGGGGTCCAGGGCTGGGACTTGGCGAAGCGGCAAACACAGATGTATCTAAGCCAGGTAAATGGACAAGAGTATTGTTAACCGCCAAGGACTTCCCCTGAGCTAAACGGAAGTGTGTACTCTGTGCGTCCTGCCGATTGATACGAAGGTATTGCCGATACCATGGTCCAATTGTTTTGCCTCCCCACCCCTGTCTTAATCGCGAATGTTGATTGCAGCCAGGGCGCGGGCGAAGTACACAGCGCTGGAAAGATGGGGACAAGGGAGGCAATAGAGCGATGCATGTCCGAGAGGCCACACCACTAAACGAGCGACGGGATTGTGCGGGCGACTGTGTTGCCAATTTCACGCCAGCCGATGAGCGATCGCTCGTAGCACAAGCAAAATCTGGGCAGTCGAGCGCTTTCGGCGAACTGTATGAGCTTCATCAACTGAAGATCTATCGCACGGCGTTCCGGATACTTCGGAATCGACAGGATGCGGAGGATGCAGTTCAGCGCTCATTTCAGCGTGCTCTCACAAACCTCGGTAGATTCCGTGAAGACTCAACATTTTCAACGTGGGTGACCCGCATCGCTATCAATGAAGCGCTGATGATGCTTCGGCAGAGACGCGCAACTACTCGAGTTACCGAAACCAACAGTCACGACGCGCAGTCAAGTTCGGCCATTGATCCGCCCGACGAGCGGCCAAGTCCAGAACAGGCCCTGGCCGAAAGTGAACTACGTGCGGCTGTAGTTCACGCGACTTCACGCCTCCGCAAGAACCTGCGAACTGTGGTTCTTCTTCGTGAATTTCACGGGCTTACAAGTGTTGAAACCGCTCGGAGGCTCGGGCTCAGCGTGTCTGCGGTTAAGGCACGTACATTCCATGCAAGACGCTGTCTGCGCCAGCGCTTGGAGGGAACGTTTGGGGCCGCGCGCCACGGTCTTCTGGCGGGAACGCGAAAATAAGGGATAGCGAGGCACGATTCACAAAGAAAAAGTCCTCATCTCTCGCGGTTCGTTGTCGGAGTCAAGCGGATGACCGAAGGACTGTCTCGTGAAGATGGACTGCGCCGTAATCCCAGCAGGCTTGCTCGAGAATTTATTGGCCAGGGAGCATTTGCTCGCGCGTGACGGCTCGAGGGGAGGAAGTTATGACAATTAACAAAGAGCTCGAAAATCGCTGCATCAACACTATACGAATATTGTCGGCGGACGCCGTCCAACACGCGAACGCCGGCCATCCTGGCATGCCGATGGGCGCGGCCGCAATGGCCTATACGCTCTGGACCAGCTTTCTCAAACACAATCCCCGGAATCCGCAGTGGTTCGACCGCGATCGCTTTGTATTGTCGGCGGGGCACGGGTCGATGCTCTTGTACAGCCTGCTCCATTTGACGGGTTACGACTTAACGCTTGAGGAGATCAAACATTTCAGAAAATGGGGCAGCAAGACGGCCGGGCACCCCGAGCGCGGTCTAGCGCCAGGAGTCGAAGTGACCACCGGACCACTTGGGCAAGGGGTCGGCAACGGGGTGGGGCTGGCTATCGCAGAGGCATGGCTGGCAGCGCGCTATAACCGGCCGGGCCATAAGATCGTGGATCACTACACGTACGCGATCTGCGGCGATGGCGATCTGATGGAGGGTATCAGCCAGGAAGCTGCTTCACTGGCGGGCCATCTTCACCTCGGCAAACTCATTTATCTCTACGACCAGAATCATATTTCACTGGCCGGAGCTACCGAAATCGACTTTACCGAAAATGTGGCAAAGCGGTTTGAGGCCTCCGAATGGCACATCCGAATGGTTCCTGATGGCAACAACACCGAAGACATCACAAGGGCGATCCAAGAGGCGCAGGCCGAAGCTCGAAGGCCGTCCTTGATTCTTGCGCGAACTCACATCGGTTTCGGCAGCCCGCACAAACAAGACAACTTCACAGCCCACGGGGATCCGTTGGGAGAAGACGAATTGCAAGCGACCAAGAAAGCCCTGGGTTGGCCAACCGTGGACAAGTTTTACCTGCCTCAGGAATCGGTGGACTATTTCCGTCAAGCGATTCCTCGTGGTGCGCAACTGGAGGGCGAATGGCGAAAGGGGTTCGACGCTTACAATCAGGAGTTCCCGAAAGAGGCCGCCGAATTCGAGCTGATCATGAATGGCAACCTTCCGGAAGCCTGGGACGCAGACCTCCCCAAATGGAAGCCCACCGACAAACCGATCGCGACTCGCGCCGCGGGTGGCGAAGCCATGAACGTTTTGGCCCAACACTTGCCTAACCTCGTTGGTGGATCAGCGGATTTGAACCCGTCGACGAGAACCGCTCTCAAGGGTTTTGGAGACTTCCAATCTCCCGAGGTATCAGGGCCGGGAACGCTCGGTGCGGTAGGAGGGGAATGGAGCTATGCCGGCCGGAACATCGCGTTCGGCGTTCGTGAGCATGCGATGGGCGCCATCGTGAATGGAATGGCGGCCCACGGCGGCGTGCTGCCGTTCAGTGCAACCTTTTTCACGTTTTCCGACTACATGAAGCCCGCCATCCGACTTGGCGCTTTGAGCCACCTCAAAGTGATCTACATTTTCACACACGACAGCATCGGACTCGGCGAGGACGGCCCGACTCATCAGCCCATCGAGCACCTCGCCGGTCTCCGAGGAATACCGGGGCTGACGGTCATCCGGCCAGCCGATGCGAACGAGACCACCGAGGCGTGGACTTTTGCGGTTCGACATAACGGGCCGACGTTGCTGGTGCTCACGCGGCAGGCAGTGCCACACCTCGACCGGAGTAAAGCGAAAGATCCTGAGGTGGCACGAGGCGCATACGTGCTCGCGGAGGCCGACGGCGGGTCTCCGGATGTGATCCTGATCGGTACAGGCTCGGAGGTTAGTCTTTGTCTGGCGGCGCGAGAGAAGCTGAAGGGCCATGGAGTGTCGGCGCGCGTCGTTAGCATGCCCAGCTGGAGCCTGTTCGAGCACCAGGAAGAATCTTATCGCGAGAGCGTACTTCCACGAAGAATCAAGAAGCGGGTCACGATTGAGGCCGCCTCACCGATCGGCTGGCACCGCTGGGCCGGCGACGAAGGAGTGGTGATCGGTGTAGAGCGATTCGGAGCGTCGGCGCCAGGTCAGGACGTTCTCGATCATCTAGGCTTCACTGCAGACCACGTGGCGGCAGCGGCGCTTCGAGTCCTGGGCAGGAACAGCGAGGCAGATAAGCAATACGATGCGAAAACTACGGCGGCGCCGGCGTAACGCCAGAAGCGGCACACAGTTTTCCATGCCTGGTCCCTCGGTTTCGAATCGCAGGCATTTTTGTGGCGTTGCCTTAGCGGCGATCGGACGCGTTTGCAGAGTCTGACGCGTATCATCTGCGGGGACGAGCGGCCGCACAAGCGCTTCGTTCGCGGACGAGAATTGAGTAGGCAGGAGGAATCTATGGAAGGGCTGCGCAAAATCCTGGAACAGGCGGAAAAGAATAAAGTGGCGATTGGCCACTTCAATATCTCGGATCTCATCGCGCTGAAGGCGGTTTTCGAGACGGCCCGAGATTTGCGGGTTCCGGTGATCGTCGGAGTATCGGAGGGGGAGCGGCAGTTCATCGGAGTTCGCCAAATCGCTGCGATGGTGAAGAGTTTGCGCGAAGAATACGATTTCCCCATTTTCGTGAACGCCGATCACACGCACTCGCTGCCCAGCGCGATAGAAGCCGCAAACGCCGGCTTTGATTGGATCGTCTTCGATGTTTCGATGCTGCCGTTCGAGGAAAATGTTCGTCAAACAAAAGCAGCCGTCGAAACGTTGAAGGCGTTGCGCCCTGACATTCTTGTGGAAGGCGAGATTGGCGACATCGGCAGCGGCTCGGAGATACATGAGACCTCGCCAGACCTCCGGAAAGGACTCACGAACCCTGCCGAAGCGAAACAATTCGTGGAAGAAACCAAGGTCGATACACTGGCTCCCGCGGTTGGCAATATGCACGGAATGCTTAAGAGCATGCTTGCCGGGGGAATCAAAAAGCGATTGGACATGGAGCGAATACGCGCAATCAAGGCGGAGACCCGGCTCTTCATGACGTTGCACGGCGCTTCTGGAACCGATGACGACGACCTGAGAGAGGCCATCGCGGCTGGGATTACGGTCGTCCACATTAATACAGAAGTGCGGATCGCATGGCGACATGGACTCGATGACGCTCTCGCGAAGCAGCCCAACGAAATTGTTCCCTATAGGGTTCTTCCCCCAGCGGTCGATTCCGTAAAGCGGATCGTGGCGGCGCGACTCGCGTTGTTTAGCAGCGGGCAGCGTGCGCTACCAGCGGGGCAATAGTGGCTGCCCGATCCTTGCCCGTGGCGGGCGGCGACCGACCACGGACTGGTTTCAAATGCTGCCGGGCAGCATGCCAACTGGCCAAGTCGCCGGTGGACGCACGCGATTGACAATTCGACCCACGGGAGCGCGATCAATTGTCGGGAGCTCGCGGAATTCGCTCCTTCGGTTCCAGGTCCTGACAGGAGGCCGCGTATGGGTGCACCACATCAGCACCGAATCATCCATGGCGGAGTCGGGAAGAATCTCGTCAAGAAGTTCTGGAAGCGTTTGCGAGCGCGGTCATAGATTGATTTGGCAGTGAAGCCAGGCACAGCTTTGCTTACCACGCCAGGACCTTTGCCCGCGCGCGGGAGAACCTCAGCAATGGAGATGAATATGAAAGCCAAACAGAGCCCAGACCAGTCCATACAGGAGGAACAGATACGCAAAGCGCTCGATGCGCACTGGCATGCGTCGGCAGCCGGCGATGCCAACGCGGAACACGATATTTACGCTGACGACGCGATCTGTGATTATCCCCAGTCGGGAGAGCGAATCCTCGGGCGAAAAAATTTGCAGGCGTTGCGAAGTCATCATCCCGGCAAGCCGTCCGGCTTCCAGGTCAAACGGATTCTCGGAAACGGAAATCTCTGGATCACGGAATACACAATCACGTACCAGGGCCGACCGGCGTACACGGTGAGCATTATGGAGTTCGGTAACGGGAAAGTCGTGCACGAAACACAGTATTTCGCGGATCCCTTTGAGGCACCAGCCTGGCGGAAGCAATGGGTCCAGCAGATCGCGCCCGGCAAACCCTGACTGTCACTCACTAGTCGTGGTTTGACTTTGTGCCCCGGGACGCCCACATTTCATTGTCGTCGCCCATTCGCCATGCGCCATGCGCTAAAGAGGCCGCAATTCGCCGAGCATAGTGGGAATCAGCTCAGAGACCGTGGGATGGATGTGCATGGCTCGTTGCATCACCGTGTACGGCGCTCGAGCATACATCAGATCCAGCACGCAATGAATCACTTCATCGCCACCGATGCCGAGGATGGTAGCTCCCAGGAACTCTTTCGAGTCCGCATCCACCAGCACCTTCATGAACCCTTGGCTCTCGCCCTTCTCGACCGCCCGGCCGACACGCGTCATGGGCCGGCGCCCGATCAGCACCCGGCGCCCGGAGGCAACCGCTTCATGCTCTGACATTCCACATCGTCCGAGCGGGGGATCGATATAAAGGTTGTAAGCCCTGATGCGGTCGGCAACGCTGCGCGTCTCGTGGTCCAACAGGTTGGCCGCGATGATCTCGAAGTCGTTGAAAGAAGTGTGCGTGAATCCTCCCCGTCCGTTGCAATCGCCGAGCGCCCAGATGCCAGGAACGTTGGTGCGCAGTTGATTGTCCACAACGATATATCCTTGGGCATCGTGGGACACTCCAGCCTTTTCCAGGCCCAGGTCACTGGTGTTCGGGGTCCGGCCCATCGCCAGCAACAAATGCGACCCGCTCACCTCCGGCGCGCCTGCAGTGCAATCCAGGCGCACCGCGACCTCTTCGCCGTGACTCATCAAGTCGATGCACGCCGCGTTGAGTCGCACCTGAATGCCCTCGCGCTCGAGGATTGCCTGCACTTCCATGGATACGTCCTCGTCTTCATGGGCGATCAGGCGGGATGACTTGTCGATGATGGTCACCTCGCTGCCAAAGCGCCGGAAAATCTGCCCGAATTCGAGTCCAACGTAACCTCCGCCGACAATGATGAGATGTCGCGGTAGAATGTCGAGGTCCAGCAATGTGGAGTTGGTCAGATAAGGCGTGTTCGCCACCCCGGGCATGGACGGTATCGCCGCGCGCCCTCCCACGTTGATGAAAATTTGCGATGCCGCCAGCAACTCCTCGCCTACCCGCACCTCGTTCGGCGATTCGAATCGTGCGTGCTCCTGATACACCGTGCAGTTGGCGGTGTTCCGGAGCCACGACTCCAATCCACTTCTCGATTTCCCCGAGATTTCATCCTTGCGCGCTTTCACGCGCTTCATATCAGCGCTTATTGGCCCCGCCACCTGGACACCGAATTCCGCCGCACGGCGGGTCATGTGCGCAGCGTAGGCGGAGGCGACCAGCGTCTTGGTCGGGATGCAGCCCGTATTGACACACGTTCCGCCGAAGAGGCCGCGCTCAAGGATTGCGACGCGTTGGCCCGCAGCCGCCATCCGCACGGCCAGGAACGGTCCGGATTGCCCACTCCCGATGACGATCGCATCAAAGCTTTTTTTCATGATTGGATAATCATCCTCGGTCCGCGCCCTTATAGGTCGATCTCGAGGTCGCCTCGCGGCCGCGAGCAGCAGATCAACACGCTTCCTTCGGCGGGCGGCTCAAGAGGCTCGGGCCGATACGCGACCGCACCGGCGATCACAGCACTTTCGCAGGTATGGCACACCCCCGTTCGGCAGGACCACCTCACGGGCACGTCGCACGCTTCCGCAAGTTCCAGCAGGCTGTGCCACTCCGGGCGCCACGCCACTGTCAACCCGCTTCGAGTAAACGAAATTTGGGGCCCGTGACCGGGCGTCCCTTCTGGTTGATGGGGTGATCGGGTTTGAGCAGCATGGATCCCAGGGCGTATGGCGTCAACGGAGCCGAAAATCTCCGTAAACACCCGGTGTGGTGAAACGCCCCATGCTGACAGGGCCGTCGTCAGGGTCCTCAGGAACTCGGCTGGTCCACATAAATAAAAATCCGCGTCCTGCGGCACTCCCAGCTGCTTGAGCACAGGAACGCCGAACCGTCCTGGCGCATCGTAGTCTTGCCCGAGTCGATCGCTAACGCTTGGCCGGCTATAACAGATGTAGCTGCGCCCAAGCGGCAGCGACCCGATCAGAGCCCGCGATTCCGTGGCAAACGGATGCTCTCCACGGTTGCGAGTTCCGTAGAGCCACCAGATCTCTCGATGCGAAACTTTCGAGCTCAGCTCATGAAGCATCGCGAGCAAAGGTGTCGCGCCGATACCCGCGCTGAGCAACACCACAGGTCGCTCACCGGCACGCAGAGTGAAATTCCCCCGCGGCGCACTCGCTTCCAGCACATCGCCAACCTTCACGTGGTTGCACAAGAACGTGCTCCCCAGCCCGTCAACTTCCTGTTTTATGCTGACGCGGTATGTGCCCGCTTGTGGCGCGCCCGACATCGAGTAGCTGCGCCGGATAGGAGCCGCGTCCGGCGTGGGCCGGAATCTCAATACCAGAAATTGGCCGGGGAGAGGGACGGGCAGCGAGTTTTCATCCACGCTCTCGAATGACAAAGAAGTGACGCTGCTGCTTTCCGGTTCCAAGCGCGCAACTCGCAGCGTCCGGAACCCGGGCCATGCGGGCGGCGGAATAGCGGCGGCGGTGAGTCCCGCGTTTCCTGTGGATGCTTGATTTGTTTCCTGCTCGAGCAAGGCCTGGAATGAAGCCTGCCAGCCCGCACTCAATGCCGGAATGCGTAAAGAGCGCTCGAGGAGTTCGCGTGAGTGCCCCGGCAGGTATAACAGGGCGTCGATTTCCGCGACGGTCAGGCGTTCCGGCCCATCGGCGATCTTCACAATCTCGTCGCCCGAGCCGACCTCGCCTTCCTCAAGTACGCGCAGGTAAAATCCCGGTCGGTGATGGGAAACCAGCAGCGCTGCCATCCGCGGCTCGTCCATACGGATTCCCACCCGGTAGCAAGTCACACGCGGTTGTGTCACTTCAAACAGCGCACCGCCGATTCGATAACGGTCGCCGATGCACACTTCGCCGTCTGGCAAGCCCTCAATCGTGAAGTTCTCACCAAACTGCCCGAAGGTGAAGTTGGTGCGGCCTAGTTGTTGCTCCCAATACCGGTAGGAATCCATCTGGTAGACAAGGACCGCCCGGTGCTCACCGCCATGGCCGGAGAGGTCGCCTTGTCCGTCCCCGTCGACATTGAGTCGCCGGACCATGCGCCTGCCTTGCAGTGGCTCTTTCCAGACGCTCGTAAAAACTTTCTCCCCCTGCCACGAAACGTCTCGTGGAAGCCCCACATTCACTGATAACAGCCGAGCCATTGTTCAATCTCTCCCGTTCACGGCTATTGGCGCAGTTTCTTGGGACCGCTCACGTGTGCATTACCGCGTTCGTAAAAACGCAACAGACGATGTGCATTGCGGGTGATCCCGATGCGCACGCTTTTGCCGATCGTCGCACTACTTGCCGCGGTTGCCGCCAACCAAAGCGGGCCGGCAGCGCACAAGTCCAAGCCGTCTTGGCGGAGATCAACTTGCAATGCCTTGGTCAGTCGTCCCGGACCACTGCCGAGGTGGGCCCCGCTTGTCGTGCCGGCCATCGATTCGTCGAGGCCCTCCAGCGGTTCGACGGCCCGCAATAGAACTCCACCGCCCACTCCAGGCGCCTCGCTCGTCACGTTCAACAGGAAGGATGAGCCATAGGTGAAATACACATAAGCGTGGCCTCGTTCCAGAAAGAGAGAGCGATTGCGCCGCGTTTTTCCATTGAACGCATGCCCGGCGGCATCACCGACCGGATAGGCTTCCGTTTCGACGATGCGCGCACTTAATCTACCGGAGTCAGTATCATGGACCACGACTTTGCCAATCAAGTATCGCGCCAACTCCACGGTATCGACGGGAAGGTCCACTCGCCGGAGACGTCGCAGCCGGCGATCGGATTGTTTTTGAACTGAGAGCTTCAATTAGGACCTTCGCAGTCCGGTGCTGCAACCTACGCACCAGTGCTGCCAACCTGCAGGCTCAACGGTTTGATGCGGCGCCCACAATCGGCGGTTAATCCTTTTTCGGGGCCCTTTTGGTCCCGGTAGAACTGGAGAAAGACAAGAATGCTCGTCGAATCCAGGGCTGCCATCGTGACCGGCTTGAAGGGAACAAAATTGTGAAGCCCATCGCGCGCCAACCGATACGAAAGTATCGTCGATACTTTCGTCCAATTGTCTTGCCTCCGGGCCGCTGGCTTAATCGCAGGTGCACGAAGCGCGAACCAATCGCATCGTTCACTGGGCGATTTTAATTGGGAATCCGACAGAGAGATAGGAGAAAACCATGAGGATACTGATGGTGCTTACGTCGCACGATCAACTTGGGAATACCGGGCGAAAGACGGGATTCTGGCTCGAGGAATTCGCGGCACCCTACTTTGTGTTCAGGGACGCTGGCGTGGAGCTTACGCTGGCGTCTCCGAAAGGCGGCCAGCCGCCGGTCGATCCCAAGAGCGATTTGCCCGAAAATCAGACTGCAGCGATGGCGCGGTTCAAGAAGGACAAGACAGCGCAAGAGGCGCTGGCCCAGACGGTTAAACTTGCTGACCAGAAGGCGGCGGACTTTGACACGGTGTTCTATGTCGGAGGTCACGGGCCGATGTGGGACCTTGCGGAAAGCCGCGATTCCATTCATCTGCTTGAGTCCTTCTACAACTCCGGCAAGCCGATTGCCCTCGTTTGCCATTCTCCTGGCGTGCTGCGACACGTCACTCACAATGGCGCGCCACTAGTGAAGGGAAAGCGTGTTTGCGGCTTCACCAACGAGGAAGAAGAGGAAGTAAAACTTACCCACGTGGTGCCATTTCTGGTCGAGGATGAGTTGAAACGCCTCGGAGCCAGGTTTGAGAAGGTGCGAAACTGGCAGCCTTTCTCCATCGTCGATGACCGTCTTATCACGGGCCAGAACCCCGCGTCATCGACGTCCGCCGCTCAAAACCTGTTGAAGTACTTCGAAGGGAGAGCCACTCGCGCTTCCGCTTGAGTTTTATATCACTTCGGTCCGCCGTTGTTGTCGATGACAGTGACCACAGATCGTTGCGGTCCATCAATGATCGATTTCCAGGACAAACGATAAAAGGAGAATGTATGTCGGCCAGTAAACCAGCGCAGCAAATCACGGAAGGAAATCCTCTCGATTTTGTGCCCGACAAGATTCCTTTCGACACTCCGTACGGCCCGCCGATCGTGCTCGAACGCGCCCGGGAGACGATTGATGCCGCAGTGGCGGAGGCGAAGAAGCGGAATTGGAAGATGAACGTGGCGGTAACCGATTCCGGCGGCAACCTCGTCGCCTTTCAACGAATGGACGGGGCCATGCTTGCCTCGATTCAGATTGCCGAGCACAAGGCACGCGCAGCCGCGACCTTCCGGCGCGAGACCAAGGTTTTCGAGGACGGTATCAACCTTATGCATCTCAACTATCTGCTCGCTTTCGATGGAGTCATTGCGTCTCGAGGCGGCATTCCACTCATCGATCAGGGCGTGCTCATCGGGGCTATCGGTTGTTCAGGGGGCACGGATTCCCAGGACGAGATCGTCAGCAAGGCAGGGGCGGCAGTAATCAACGAAAAGTAAAAAATTCCAGACAAGTTATAAATGATCTAGTTCCCGAGAAGGCGTTGGGGGCAATCCATCGGTTTACAAGACTGAAAAGTACGAGGGAGAATCTCATGGCAAGTGCAAACACAGCTGCGAATTTCTCACAAATTCGAGTGTCCCGTCGATCGCCCGCCTGTTGGCGTGTCACGATCGACAACCCACCGATCAACGTGATGGGCCCCGAAATGGTCCGCGAGTTCCAGCAACTCATCGACGCTCTCGAGGCCGACGAGCAGGTCAGGGTCGTGGTCTTCGACAGCGCGGTCGAAGACTACTTCCTGAATCACTCCGATTTCTTCGCCAAGCTCGAGGACCTGACCTCTATGCCAGCCGGTCCCACAGGCTTGCCGCCTTGGCCGGACTTCCTCGTGCGTCTGACCTGCGCCCCATTCGCCTCCATCGCCCTCATTCGCGGCCGGGCGACGGGCAACGGCAGCGAGATTGCGCTCGCCTGCGACATGAGCTTCGCCAGTCGCGAAAAGGCCATCCTCTCGCAATGGGAAGTGGGCGTGAGTCTGGTCGCCGGCGGAGGCCCGATGGCCCGGCTGCCCAGACTTATCGGCCGAAACCGGGCTCTGGAGGTGCTCTTGAGCTCGGAAGACATCCGGGGTGACCAGGCCGAGGCGTACGGCTACGTGAATCGCGCACTGCCCGACGCGGAACTGGATGCGTTCGTGGAGGCGCTTGCAACGCGGATTGCCGGGTTCGACAAATGGGCGATTGCGAACACCAAGCGCCTCGTTAACACCAGCCTGCCCCCGGACATCGAGCTCGCCGCCGGGTGGGACGCGTGCATGGCTTCGATCGGCCGGCCCGCGGCCCAGGACAGGATCAAAGCGCTGATAGCGCGCGGCTTCCACAAGCCAGGGGACGCCGAAAATCGGCTCGGATACTACATCGGACAATTCGCGCGCTCGGCTAGCGCGCCGAACATTTAGCGGTCAGTCCGACTTGATAACTGGCGAATTTTGGGCTTTGGAGGCGCTCGAGTCCGAGATGCGCAATCACTTGTGATGATTGTTCTGCAATTTCTGCGAGATGACGGATCGCAAAAAAATGCAGTCGACGGGTTGCCATAATGGCAGTTCTCTCTTGCACTATCAAAGGAGGTTTAGATGCCGCCGAAAGCAAAGACCGCACCGGTTGCCCAGCCAAGTGAGGCTCGGCCCCACCAGCCGGGCCAGTCGGTTTTCAAATCCATTCTCGCCGAAGAGGTCGAGTGGAAACCGTTCGCGGCGTTCCCGCCTTCGGTCCGACTTGCCGTTATCGTGGGTCATCCCTCGGAGCCCGGCCTTTACACAATCAGGGTCAAAGCGCCGCACGGCGTGATCCTGCCGCCTCACAAGCACCCCGAGGATCGCGTCTACACCGTGATTTCCGGTGTCTTTTATATCGGACAGGGCGACATTTTTGACGCCAGTAAGCTCGAGGCCTTTCCGCCCGGCGCGGTGGTCATTCTCCCGGGCCATACACCGCATTTCCACTGGGCGAAATCCAGCGAGTACGTTACACAAGTTACGGGTATCGGGCCGCTCGGACTTGAATACATTGAGGTGAAAGACGATCCGCGAAACGCAAACTCCGGGAACGAGAAATAACCGGGTGCGGGCAACGAATCACGATCCTGATCCTTGGTCGGATGAATTATCCTTCCTGAATCAGCTGAGCCAGGCTGACATTCAGAGCGCTCGATTCTGCGACCATCGCATCAAGGTCGAGGCGTATCTAGCTACGGATCGCTCGGGAGCTAGACAAAGTTACGCCGAGCTTCCCAGCCATTTTCACCAAAGCGGGGAGAGAATCGGCCTTCATCTTTTGCATCACCTTGCCTCGATGAGCCTTAACCGTGATCTCGCTGATGCCCAGCTCGCTCCCAACTTGTTTATTCAACAGGCCTGAGACTACCAACTCCATTACCTCCCGCTCGCGAGTGGAAAGGGACGAGTAACGATCGCGAAGTGCTTTGATCTCTGCCTGTTGGTGCAGAGCGATTCGGCTGCGTTCAAGGGCTTGTCCGATGGCGCCAATCAGGACGTCATCCTTGAATGGCTTGGTGAGGAATTCGACAGCGCCTGCCTTCATGGCCTGCACTGATTTTGGCACATCGCCGTATCCCGTTATGAAGATGATGGGCACGTCAGGATGTTCGGCCGCAACACGTTTCTGCAGGTCGAGGCCATTCAAACCTGGCATGGAAATATCGAGTAGGAGGCAGCTGGGAACAGGCGCCCACGAGCGGCCTAGAAACTCCTGTGCCGACGAGAACGTCTGGGGCTGCCAACCTGCAGAGTGGATCAGCAACTCCAGGGACTCTCGTACGGAGACATCATCGTCCACAACAAATACAATTGACGGGACGTGCGACATGGGCAATGACCCCAATTCCCGACCTGGCAGCTCCGTCACACTGATTCTACTCCCTAAGTCGGAAGACTGCTGGCGCTCCTCAATCCAAGCCGAGCGCTGCATTGAGTGCTCTAAGGAGAATCGTGTCGCTGAATGGTTTGTGCAGGACCTCGACGGCCCCACGCTCGAGGGCTCGCTTACGGACAGACTCGTCCTTCTGAGCGGTTATGAAGATGATCGGAATCTTGTGTCCGCGGACCTTCAGTTCTTGTTGCAGATCGAGTCCCGTCATGCCAGGCATGGCAATGTCGAGCAACAGGCATTTGGCCTGACCAATGCTATCGGAGACGAGGAAGTCCGCTGCGGATGAGAACGCTCTAGCCCCAAAACCGAACTCGCTCAGCAAGTCGGGTAGCGACTCGCGGACGGACTCATCATCATCGACAACTGCCACCAGCGGACGCTGAATAGATGTACGTTCCTCCGACCCGGACCTCATACGACAAGAATGCGGCCGCCCAGGTACGGCGTCTATTAGACTTAGGTATTGGTACTGCAAGGAATAGAAAAAACAAAAGTTGCGCCCTGACCTTCGTTTGGGATCGCCCAGAGTCGGCCTTGATGATTCTCAATAATGGACATGCTGACGGAAAGGCCGATACCCATGCCGTCACTCTTCGTGGTATAGAAGGGTTCGAATAGCTTTTCCTCTATCTGAGGCTCCAGTCCTACCCCTGAATCTCTGACGCTCAGGCGCACCCCGCCACTTTCGTCGCGCGCGGTCGTAATCAGCAATTCTCGTGGGCGATCCTCGACCGTATTCATAGCATCCGAGCCATTTCGTATCAAATTCAGAATGACTTGCTGAATCTGAATCCGGTCTCCTGAGATAGAGGGCAGATTGGCGGCAAGCTCCGACTGTAAAATCACCCTGTTTCGGTGCAATTCACTCACGGATAGAGCAATCACTTCTTTGGCCGCTTCATTCAAGTCGAACGACTCAGCGGAAATGGCACTTTTTTTGGTGAACAGCGCGCGGAGCCGCGTGATCACCTCCGATGCACGATTGCCGTCGCGAATCGTGCGTCTCGCGGTTTCCCGCGCGCCTTCCAGGTTGGGAGGGTTGGCATCCAGCATCCGAAGGCAGGTACTGGCATTGGTGACGATGCCGGACAGCGGTTGATTGACCTCATGCGCGATCGACGCGGTGAGCGCGCTCAGCATCGAAATTCGAGCCACGTGCGCGAGGTCGGACCGGGCCTTATCGAGGGCGGCCTCAACGGTATGGCGCCTGGTCACATCCTCGGAAAGCACCATAAGAAATCGCGGGACGCGTTCGGAGCCTGGCACTAAAGAAACGCTATTACGTACCCACACCAGACTTCCGTTCTTGCGCCGATACTGCTTCTCGATCTGGAATTGCCGGCGTTTTCCGCTCAAAAGCTCCGCGATCAGCACGTTGTTCATGCTCTGGTCCTCGTCAACGGCAAGGTCCAGGAAACGAAGCTCTTCGAATTCGTGCTCCGTGTACCCCAGCATCTTCTGGTAGACCGGGTTTGTTGCAATGAATTGCCCGTTCAGATCCGTCAGCGCGACGCCGATTGCCGAGCTCTCAAAGACGGAGCGCCAGCGTTCTTCGCTGTGCGCCAGTTTTGCGTGGGTCTGAAACAATGCGGCTTCGTTTTCCTTGCGTAGGGTGATATCACGCAGATAGCCAGTGAAGGAGGGAGGCCCGTCCTGCTCGATGCGCGCGATCGCTATTTCGACGGGAATTTCTCTTCCGTCGGCACAGAGTGCAGTCATCTCAAGGCGTTGGCCAAGCACTCGCGATTCGCCAGTGGCCAGGTGCCGGGCGAATCCCGAAAGATGTTTCTGACGAAGTGAGGGCGGTATGATGACCTCAACCAAGTGCTTGCCCAGGACGTCCTCCCGCCTATATCCCAGGACACGTTCCGCGGCTGGGTTAAATTCGGTGATGCAACCCTGGTGGTCGATGGCTACGATACAGTCGAGTGAAGAGTCCAGAATCGCCGCTTTATGCGCCTGACTGCGTTTCAGTTCCGTTTTTTCCTGGCGGAGCCGTGCTTCAGCAGATTTGCGTTCGGCAGTCTCTTTTCGCAACTCGTCATTGCTTGCCGCGAGATCAGCGGTTCGCTGTGCGACTCGCCGATCGAGTTCACTGGAGACGCGCCGCTGCTCGCTGAGAAGGCTCGCTCCTCGCAGCCAAATGGCAGCTTCGTTTGCCGCCACGTTCAAAACGAGTTTCTCGGTTTGTTGGGGAAAATTCAATCTCCGGGAGCCTGCAATGATGATTCCCATCTCGCCATGCAGCCCGAGCTGCAGCGGCGCAAGCGCAATCTCACCATTTCCAAGGAAATCGCTTAGAGGCAACGGGGCTTCCTGGAAACCACCGTCCAGCAAGCTCCGCAGTTTTTCGCCGACCTCATGCGGTTCGGGCTGGAATGCCCAGGCTGGGCTTATTCGGACCATTTCTGCGGGCGCCGTTCCCGTTGCATCTCCCAACCGCACATACACGAAATCAAGCCCGAGCATGCGCAGCAAGGCATCCAGCAAATTGCCGATGATCCGCGACGGTTCACCGCCCGTCCAAGTGGCTGGAAGGGCCAGAACGCTGACTAAATCATTTATGCAACGCCGAAGCCGCTTAATCTCCTCGGCGGGAGTTTCGGGCTGGACTGACATGCTAGATTCCTGTTGCGGTTAAGGTGCTCCGTCCGGTTCGCCGTTCGCGGAACTCTCGAAGGAATTCTCCAGGCGGGACGAAGAACGGATTTCGTTGAAGGATTCCTCCGATGATAATCATCGGATGCGTGCGCATGATGTCGACCACAGTGTCGCCGCCAAATTGATCAAGATGGTAGGTGCAGATCACCGCGTCATCGTGGCCTTCCCAGACATGGTTGACGCGCGACTCAAACTCAATCAGATCGTTGAGATAGGATTTCCCTTCGGCAGCCCAGTCCATCCGGCAAACGATACGGCTAAGAGGAAACTTTCCGGGAACATTGCCGCTGGCGATCTGTTCAAACGCCTGCAGCATCCGATCCTGATCGAATCGTCCGTCGCGAAGATAGATTTCGTTATTAATCCGGAGTTCGAACTGGCCACTGCGCTCCGCGGCCGCCGGGTCAATCCCAGCCGCGGCCAGCCGGCGCAGGTGCTCGCTGCGTTGGTCGGGGTTAACGACGTGAAAAGCCTTGTGGCCGCATTCGAATCCATCCTTAATAAAGGGGAGCAGCACGTGGTATTCTTCCTCGTCGCTGTTGAAGAGTGCGCACACGTGACGGGTTTCTGCGAGCTGGGAACCAGCGAAAGAGATGGGAGCTGCGGTCCTCATAGCGTGGTCCTCTCCTAAGAAGGTCCGTCACAAGGCAGATTTCCACACTACCGCGGTCTGGAAGACGGTTCAATGAATAAGAATTTGCCCCCTGCGCTTGTTCGACGGCTTCCTAAAACTTCCTAAAACTCTGAGAAAAAATCAGACGCTCCAGATTTGTCAATATTGATGGGGATATGGATTCTCCGAACTGGCAAAATTGTCTCCAAACGGCTTGTTTTTTGGCGTTGGGACTGAGAATTGCCTAGCAAGCTAATTTTTGCCACCGATACCACCGCCAACGACACTCGTCAGTTGGATGAATCCCAACAGGATGCGAAGCGTTATTTCCTTGCCTTGGTGGCGAGGTGGGCTTCGCTTAATTCCAGTTCGCGTTCGAGCTGGAGCAGCAGTTCATCGCTGATGCGGCGTTCGTTGCGGAGTTGCACTGCCGTGTGGCGCTCGACCCGCAACAACTCGCGCGACAATCCCACAAACTGGTCGTGAAAGGCAGCATCGGTGATGCCTCTTTTGTCGGAGCCCCGTCCGGTGAGAACCGCAAGCCGGCGCCGGTAATGCTGTTCCAGATCGTCGTAAATTTCCGCGAAATCCGGATTGCTTGTGGCCCGAGCCTGTTGCAAATTGTTGAGCGCCGCTTCTAGGATCGCGCGCCGGGCATCTTCTTCTTCCCGATCCGGAATGGGAATGCCTGCCAAACCGAGTTTGCGAATCAGTGGAGGCAGCGTCATTCCCTGCAGCACGAGCGTTACGAGAATCACGCTGAATGCGAGGAAAATGATCATATCGCGCTGCGCGAACTCTTTTCCCGCGATCATCTGGGGCAGCGCGATGGCGGCTGCCAGCGAAATGACACCGCGCATCCCGGTCCAGCCCAAGACAAAAAGCTGGCGCAGCGTCGGCATTGGCTCATGCTGACCAAGGATGCGGCGACGGATGACGTTGGCCACGTAGGCACCGGGGAAAAGCCAAACCAATCGAAGCAGGATCAGAAATGCGCTGAAGCCCAGCCCATACTGGAGGAGTTTGTACCGGCTGTATTCCTGCAGCGCGTCCATTACGTAGGGAAGCTGCAAACCGATCAGCACGAAAACGAGCCCGTTCAATATGAAGGTAAACGAATCCCAGACCGCCCAAGCCTGTAGACGAACGTTGGGCGAGAAGAAGTGTGAACTCTTGCGCCGGAGATAGAGTCCGCAAGACACGACCGCGAGCACACCGGAAGCATGAATGGCGTTGGCTGAAAGATAGGCCACATAGGGGGTCAAGATACTGAGAGCGACCTCGATGGGCGCATCGTCAATCTGGTGTTCAACCTGGTGGACGACTTCGCCGATTGCCAGCCCTACGGCAAGCCCCACGACCGTCAGATAGATCAGGCGCAACAGGCCAGCACCGAACGTGGGAGTGTGGCCACCGGCCAAGATCGCGAGCCCGAACTCGAGAGCGAGCAGGGCGGTGGCATCGTTCAGGAGGCTCTCGCCTTCGAGAACGTCGACAATCTTCTTGGGCAGGCCGATGCGGCGGGCGATGGAGGTGGCGGCAATCGTGTCAGTGGGCGCAACCACGGCACCGAGAACGATACCGACCCTCCAGTCGAATCCCGGAAAAAGCCATCTGGCAGTCTCGGTCACACCGAGGACGGTGAAGGTGACCAACCCAAACGCCAGGAAGCAGATACTGACGAGATTGTAAGAAAATTCGCGCCAGGACGTGGTCCACGCCGCGCTATAGAGGAGCGGCGGCAAAATCACGAAGAAAACGACATCGGGATTGAGCGTGAACTTGGGAATACCCGGGACGAAGCTCAGGAGCAGTCCCGCGATGACGAGCACGATGGGGTAGGCGAGCTTCAGCCTTTGCGCAACCGCTCCAAAAATCACGACAAACAAGAGCAGGAGCAGGAAGACGATTTCGAGCGCTTGGATGTTCCTAGGCATCCGCTATTTTTACCGCATGCGTATGGGGAATTATAGGAGAGTTTCTTGGGGCGACCAGGGTGCTCCGTTTGTTTAAACTTGGAGAGTTCGCAACCAGGCAAGCGCAGGCAGTGCGGGTAATCGGCGAACGCAAGGAGATTGGGGAAAAGAGCTTGTGCCGGTGACGCTCCTACGATCGGAGTCGTTGATCCACCGGGTCAGCACGTGGTTATGGCGATAGGACGAGTAGCCTTACTCCGCGGCGGAAAGCGATCCTGGCGTCGGAGGTTCTTCGTACCAGGGCGGGAGTAGTTTCACCAGAACATAAAGAATGATAAACGGCAATAGCATCAAGAAAATCGCGGGCCCAAGTCCCTCGCGCGTGACGAACCCCATCTTATAAGTCGTGTAACCCAAAAAGCTCTTGGAGAAGAGCTGCCCGCCGATGACGACATTCCAGCGCATGGCGAAAATACCGATCAAGGTGCAAATCCCAGAAATTGCATAAATCCTTTTGCGCAACTTATGGCGCAAGTGGAACAACTGGGTGATGGCGAGTAGAACGAGTGGCGTGACAGTGCCCAGAAATATTTGCACCACAACCTGAGAGATAAACAGTTTCGTGCGGACCATGAAGTCCAGCGAACGGAAAGATTCATCGGCTTCGTAGATTCGGTGAATCAGGTCGAGCATCTCGAGCGTAAAGTCAATGATGAACGTGTAGAAAAGATATTTGGCGATGGTGTCCAGGCAGCGCATATCGATGGCCGTCTTGCGAAGCCGAGAGGCGACCATGTACACGAGCATGACGAGCGCGATACCGGAAACCATAGCGGAAAAGATAAATACGACTGGCATGAGGGGACTGGACCACCAGGGGTTGGCTTTGACAGAGCCGAAGATAAATCCCACGTAGCCGTGCAGCAGGAACGCAGAAGGGATGCCGATGAGGGTGATCGCCCAGCCGACGCGATCATCCACATGCAGCGAACCAGGACTGATGTTTTGGGAGCCCAAGCTGAGCACGCGATAGAAGTGGCGTTTCACGCCTTTGGTGGTCTGGGAGAGGATGACAATGTCCTTGCGAAAATCCAGCCAGATTTCCATCAACAACACGGCCATCAGATACCAGAGATAGACAAATCCGAACATGGCCATCGCCGAGGAGCGGTGAGGCGTCAGATACATTTCCAGGGAGCGCTCCGGATGCCCGAGGTGCAGCTGCAGAGGCATGGGCGCGACGATGAGGAACGCCAGGGCGGTGAGCAGCGCGAGCCGGTAGGTGGGCTTCACTTGTTCGACGTGAAAAATGCGCGCAAGGGAAGCGAGGATGAACGCGCCGGCGACGAGACCGGTAATGAATGGATAGAGAACAATGAGGACGCTCCACTGTAGCTCAATCTCATTCGGATACATGAATCCTTGCATGCGCGCCTCCTTAGCGCACCGAGCCATCGAGGCCGTAGTAGAAATTCTTGGCGCCCGTGGCGAGATGCGGTTTTAGCACCTGCACGCTATGGGTCTTGAGAAATGCATGGATGGGATCATTGGGATTCCTGAGATCGGCAAGCTGGCGCGCGCCGGTGGGACAGCTTTCACAGCATGCCGTGGTGAGACCCTTGGTGATACGGTGATAGCAAAGTGTGCATTTGTCGGCCACATGCTTGGTGGGATGGAAGAAGCGGCAACCGTACGGGCAGGCCTGAATGCAGTAGCGGCAGCCGACACAGTAGTTCTGATCCACAAGAACGACGCCGTCCGGCGTGTGGAACGTGGCGCCGACAGGACAAACTTGCGTGCAAGGGGAATCAACGCAGTGATTGCAGAATTTGGGAACGAAGAAGTTCTTGCCACCGCTGAAATCGCCGGGCGGGAAACCTTCTTTGCCGCCGTCGGGGGAATCGACCACGGGACTTTCGATGTGAAAGTCGTCGACATGATATCGCTCGACCCAAGTGCGGAAGTAACCGTCGGGCACATCGTTTTCCATCGCGCAAGCGCGCACGCAGCTGCCACAGCCGATGCACTTGGTGATATCGAGCAGCATGCCCCACCAGTGGTCGGCTGAACTGTAATTAGGTGCGGCCTCAGGTGTGCCGGCGAGCACGAATTCCCAGGCCGTGGCCGCGGCGGGGAGAAGGACAAGAAGTTGGCGGCGGGTAAGCGTCATTTCCTTGCTCCTACAACGAGAGCCGGGCTGTGGGGCTGATGGCAGGTATCGCAAAGCTGGCCGCCGGAATGCTCCGCAACATTGACCTGAGGGAAGCCGGGGGGCTTGGCGATATTTTCGGAATGGCAGCGGACGCAGAGATGGGCGACATCGGGCAACTGAGGCGTCATGCTGGTGGGATCCTCGGCATGCTTGGCCAAGGGCCCGTGGCATGTCTCACAGTTGACGTGGGCATGGACGCCCTTTGCCTTGGTGTCGGCCTCTTCCGGATGACAGTCCCCGCACGCCTGGTGGCCGGCATAGTGAATGGGCCGCGAGGCGATTTCGGCAAGGGCATCGCCGCGAAAATGGCCATAGCGACCGAAGCTTTTTGGAATGAAAGCACTGCGAAAAACGAGGAAGAGAACCAAGCCGACTGCGAATACGGCGGCCATGCGGAGAAGATGGCTGATGTCCTGCAGTTTGACCATAGCGCTTACAAGAGCAGCAGAAAGTGTCGAACGTCCGTTCGTATACCTCCGGGGCGCACAGGAGGCTAGTCCTTACGTCACGTACGCGTGTGACGCGAGTCACGCAGGGGAATGATTGCCTGTCCCGCGACTCTGCTTGCAAGAGCAAGAGCGATTTGGCAACTACCGCAGCGAACGGAGCAGGGCGTCGATGCCCTGGTGGAAAGCCGGTGCGGGAGGGATGAGGCTTAGGACGAGATAGCCATCGGCGGGGAAGTCGTAAAAATGGCCGGGGTGAACGACAACGTGGTGGTTTTGCAGGAGAGCAATGGCGAGATCCTCGTCGGAGACGTGCGAAGAGACACGCAGGACCGCGTACCAGCCGGCATCGGCGTGAAGGAGTTCGCAGGCCGGGTGCTCACGCAGGAGAGATTGCAAAGTGGCGTGATTTTCGCGGACGCGGGCGAGAAGCTGAGCGCGTAGGGAGTGGCGCTGCTGCAATAGTACGGGGAGAGCGGCTTGCGCGAGAGCGCTGACGGAAAGAAAGGTGTCAGCGATGACTTCCAGACGCTGGATCGCGGGCTCGACAAGGGAAGCGGGGCCGCCGGCAATCAGCCAGGCGATTTTCATTTGAGGAAGCGCGGAGATTTTCGAGAGGCCGCTGAGCGTGAAGGTGAGCGCTTCAGTGTTCGCGGCGAAGGAGCGGCGGCGATCGGCGTCCCAAGCGAAATCGAGGAAGACTTCGTCCGCGATCAGCGCGAGCTGGTGCTGGCGGCAAAGCGCGTTCAACCGGGAAAACTCTTGCGGCTGAATGAAGGAGCCGGTCGGGTTGTTCGGATGGACGAGAAGGATGGCGCGGGTGCGCGGCGTGATGGCGGCTTCGACGGAGCGGAAATCGAGGAACCATCCGTGGGCGTAGGCCAACGAGTAGGGAATCAGGCGAACGTCGTGGAGACCGGCTAGAAATTCGAAGAGTGGGTAGCTGGGCTTGGGAAGAAGCAACTCATCGCCAGGATTGCAGAGGAGGCGGAACGCGTGGGAATAGGCTTCGCTGGTGCTGGTGGTGAGGAAGATGGATTGGGGGTCAACGGTGACCCGATGATCGTCGAGATAGTACCGGGCAACTTCGCGGCGTGCGGTAAGCGCGCCCTTGGGTTGCGGATCATAGCGCAGCGCAGCGTGATCGCGGAACGCGGAAAGAATCGCTTGGTTGTCGTAGTGGAAGCCGCACTGCGTGGGATTGGACGCGGTGAGATCAATGAGTGGAACCCCGGCGGCGCGAAGTTCGTCAAGCGTGCGAGTGAAACGATTCGGCGTGAGGTGCCAGTTGGTGCGGTCGGAAAACATGCGAAAGAAAACGATAGCACGGGCCGGGAGGCTTTCGTGGACGGGGACGATGCGGGACGAAGAGAAAAAACATGCGGGCCGGAGCATACCCGACCAAAGTAGTCCAGTGAGTGTTGAAAGATGAACTGCGTGCGGGGAATCACACACACTGCTGAATATCTCAACGCGACGTGCGTCTTAGCACACAGAGGAATAGCAGGATTTAATGTTTCGATAGGACATAACTACTGTTCTTCTCAGCGATTTGGCCCCATTTGAACGAATGTTCGAGATGGAACCCCGTTTGCGGTAATCCCCACCCGTGGATCAGGGGTCAGGGACTACCTACGCGAAGGTCCAGAGCGTCACGGCGGAGCTTGACCTTCCAACCCTTCAACTGATTCCAGCCGCCAGCTTTAGTGCGATCTCTCTGTCGGCCGATTCACAGGACAAACAGATTCCTCCAACGACGCGAAGCGGGAGGCATTACCGTGCAAAGCGAAGTGATTAGTTCCAATTCGACAAACGAATCAACGAAGTTCCGAAATGGCGTGGATCGGCGAACATTCTTAAAGATTGTGGCGCAGGCCGCCGCAGCCATTGGGCTGACAGGGAGCATGGCCGCGAAGATGGTGGCCGCGGTGGAAAAGGGAGCGCGGCCATCGGTGATCTGGCTGCATTTCCAGGAATGCACCGGCTGCACCGAATCGCTGCTGCGCACGTCGCACCCCGGACTAGCGGAGGTGCTGTTTGACCTGATCTCGTTGGACTATCACGAGACGCTGATGGCCGCGGCCGGCCACCAAGCCGAAGAGGCGCTGGAAGCGGCGATCCGAAAGAACAGCGGGAAGTTCGTGCTGGTGGTGGAAGGGGCGGTGCCGACGAAAGAGAACGGAATTTACATGCAGATCGCGAACAAGACCGGCGTGGACATGCTGAAGCACGTGGCGGCGTCGGCAGGCGCGATCGTGGCGATCGGGTCGTGCGCGTCGTGGGGCGGGGTTCCCTCGGCGGCACCGAATCCGACGGGCGCGAGCGGAATCAATGAGATTTTGCTCGGCAAAATGATCGTGACACTGCCCGGCTGTCCGGCGAATCCGTACATCCTGCTGGGCACGCTGCTGCAGTATGTGGCGCTCGGGAAGCTGCCGGAACTCGACGAACTGGGACGGCCGAAGTTCGCGTATGGCCGCACGATTCACGAACACTGCCCGCGGCGCGCGCACTTTGACGCGGGGCGATTCGCGGAAGAGTTCGGGGATGAAGGGCACCGGCTGGGCTACTGCCTGTACAAGCTGGGCTGCAAAGGGCCGATGACGCATGCAAGCTGCTCCGTGCTGCAGTTCTGCGAAGTGGTGGACGCGTGGCCGATCGGGCTCGGGCACCCGTGCTTCGGATGCACCGAGAAGAACGTGGCCTTCACGATGCCGATGCTGAAGCCGGCAGAAATCGTAAGGCCCACGCCTCCGGCAACGTACGCGCCGGTGACTGCGCCGCAGGGGTACGTCAGCCCGATCGCGACAGGACTCGGCGGCCTGCTGGTGGGCGGCATTCTCGGCGGCGGATTCCTGGCCGCGAAGAAGATTGGACAGCAGGAAGCGGTTGCGACGGCGGGCGCAGGAGAAAAGAAGAGCGACATTTCCGGCGCGTCCGGCGAGGAGTAAGCCATGGACGTCAATCGCAGAGACATACTGAAGGCTCTGATGAGCGGATCCGCTCTTGCGGCCATGACCACGGCAGGCGCACCCGTGGCGAAGGCCGGCGCGGGCGATCCAGTTCCGCCGCTTCCGGATGCGATGGGGCTAATGTACGACGCGACGGTGTGCATCGGATGCCGCGCGTGCATGCCGGCCTGCCAGAACGCCAACGGATTGAAGCCGGATCTCGGCGCATCGGGCGGTTTGTACATGCAGCCGGATTCGTTGAATGCCCACACCAAAAACCTGATCAAGCTGTATGTGGCGGCAGACGGGCACGAGCGGTCATTCATGAAACAGCAGTGCATGCACTGCGTGGATCCGGCGTGCGTTTCGGGTTGCCCTATGAAGGCGCTGCACAAAGAGCCGCACGGCGTAGTGGGCTGGAACCCTACGGTATGTATCGGGTGCCGGTACTGCCAGATTGCGTGTCCATTCAACATCCCGAAGTTTGAGTGGGACAAGGTCAATCCGAAGATCGTGAAATGCGAATTGTGCCGGCACATCGTGGGAAAGACGGTATCGCAGCCGGCCTGCACCCAGGTGTGCCCGACGCACGCGGTGATTTACGGGAAGCGCTCGGACCTGCTGGCCGAAGCGCATCTCCGGATCAAGGCGAAGCCGGGCTTTTACTTTGAAGACCGGGTGTACGGAGAGACCGAAGGCGGCGGTACGCAATGCCTGGTGCTCTCGCATGTAGATTACTCGAAACTGGGACTCCCGAAACTAGGCAAAGAGTCCCCAGCGGCACAGACGCGTCGTGTGAGCGAGTTCATCTACCGCGGGTTCCTGACGCCGGTGGTGGCCTACGCAGGAATTGTGGGGATCGTGAGAAACCGGTGGAGAGAACACCTGAAGCACACGCATCCCGCCGGTGGCGACGAAGCCCAGGGAGAGGAGAAAAAGGCATGACCGCGAGTTGGGAACGCTGCATACGGCTGAACGAGCCGCTAAAGACGAAACCATTTGTGGTTGCCGTGGCGCTGGCGGTGTTGGGACTCCTGCTGGGATTTTATCGCGAGCTGAGCGGCTTAGGCTACGTGACGGGATTAAACGACGGCTATTCATGGGGATTGTTCAAGAACTGGAATGTGACCGCGCTGACCGCGTTTGGCTCCGGCGGTTACGCCGTGGCGGTGCTCACCTGGATCTACAACGAACGAAAATTTCACCCCATCATGCGCACGGCGGTACTGACAAGCCTGCTCGGGTATGGCAGCGGCATGCTGGCGCTGGGCTTTGACGTGGGCCGGCCGTGGAATTTCGTATGGCTGGCCTATCCAAAGACCTGGAATCATTACTCGGTGCTGTGGGAAGTGGCCGTGTGTATGACTTCCTACTTCCTGCTGGCCCTCGACGTGGAGAACATGCCGCCGTTCCTGGAAAAAATGTATCGCAGCGGCAGCGGGGAGCAAAAGATGCGGGCCGTGAAGATTTTCCGGTTCCTGCAGAACATCTTCCCATTCCTGATCGCGCTGGCGTTTGTGCTGCCTTCGATGCACCAAGCTTCGCTGGGGGAACTGATGTATCTCGCGGGTCCGCGAGTGCACCCGTTGTGGCAATCGCCGATGTTGCCGTTGTTGTACCTGATGATGGCCTACATTCTGGGATTTGCGTGCGTGCTGCTGGTGCTGGCGTTGAGCGCCTACGTGTGGGAGCTGGGGTGGGACCGCGAGATCCTTGGGCGGCTGGCTTTGTGGATGGCCGGGACGGCGCTGGTGTGGGCGGCGTTCCGGTTTGGCGACTTGGCATATCGCGGCGTCCTAGGGGACGCGGTGAAATTCGACAGATTCAGCATTTTCTTCCTCGCGGAAGAGGCGCTAGTCATCGTGCCCGCGTTATTACTGTTGTCGAAGGCGCGGCGGGAGTCACCAGGTTCCCTTTTCCGGCTGACATTCCTGATCTCGATCGGGGGATTGCTCTACCGGTTCACACCGACGTCGCTGGCGTTTTCACCGCTTGGGGACTATCGGTATTTCCCGTCGGTATTTGAAATTTTGATGAGTGTCGGGTTTACGGCACTCGCCGTAGCGTTGTTCCTGTATGCAGTGAAGACGTTTGCGATCCTTCCAGCCACGAAGGGGAAGATCGCGGCGGAAGAGGCCATGCGGCCGTTTGACACCTTGTAGCGGGGAGAATGGGCAATGAGCAATCGCATCACGATCGATCCAATTACGCGAATCGAAGGGCACCTGCGCATAGACGTGAACGTGGACGGTGGCAAGGTGGCCGATTCGTGGGCCTCGGGAACGATGTTTCGCGGGATCGAAACGATCCTGCAAGGGCGCGACCCCAAAGAAGCCTGGCTGTTCGCGCAGAGGTTTTGCGGCGTGTGCACGACGGTGCATGCGATCGCCTCGGTGCGCGCGGTGGAGAACGCCGCGGGAATCCAGGTGCCGCCGAACGCGCAGTACATTCGCAACCTGATCCTGATCGCCCACGCGCTGCAGGACCATATCGTGCACTTCTATCACCTGTGCGCGCTGGACTGGGTGGACGTAGTCTCCGCGCTGAAGGCCGATCCGGCGAAGACGGCTTCGCTGGCCAACAGCCTTTCCGATTGGCCGCGGAACGGACGGGAAGATTTCAAGATCGTTCAAGACCGCGTGCGGGCTTTTGTGGAACAGGGGCAGCTCGGAATTTTCACCAACGGCTACTGGGGCCATCCGGCTATGCACTTGCCGCCGGAGGTGAACCTGCTTGCGGTGGCGCATTATCTGCAAGCGCTGGAATATCAGCGGAATGCCAACCAAGTTGTGGCCATCCTGGGTAGCAAGACGCCGAACATTCAGAACCTGGCGGTGGGCGGAGTGGCCAACGCCATCAACCTGGATAACCAGGCCACGTTGAACATGGATAAGTTATACATGATCAAGAGCTTGTTCCAGGACCTGATCGCCTTCGTGCACAAGGTCTACTTCGTGGATGCGTGCGCGGTGGCCGCCCTCTACCTCGACTGGTTCAACTATGGCGCGGGTGTGACGAATTACCTTGCCGTGCCCGACCTGCCGTTGAATAGTGCGATGACCGAATTCGACCTGCCGGGCGGCGTGGTTTTCGACGGTAAGCTCGATCAGGTTTATCCGATCAAGAGCCACACGGATCAACGGCTGCTGAACGGGGTGACCGAGAACGTTTCGCACGCGTGGTACGAAGGCGACAAAACGCTACACCCGTGGAAGGGCGAGACCAACCCGCACTACACGGGATTCAAGGACGACGGGAAGTACACGTGGGTAAAGTCGCCGCGATTTGAAGGCCAGCCCATGCAGGTGGGACCGCTCTCGCAGGTGCTGGTCGGCTATGCGCAAGGGCACAAGCTGACGCAAAAGTGGGCAGGAGAGGCGATCAAGAACGTGTCGGCGATTTCCAAGCGGCAGGTGACTCCGGGCATGCTGCAGTCCACGCTGGGACGCATCGCGGCGCGCGCGATTCGCGCGTCGATGCTGGCGGACCTGGCGGAAAAGCACTGGAACCTGCTGGTGCAGAACATCGCCTCGGGAGACGCGAAGATTTACGTGAAGCCGGAATTTGGCGACCGGGAACTGCGTGGCGCCGGGTTTCACGAAGCACCACGCGGGACGTTGTCGCACTGGGTGGTGATCAAGGATGGCGCGATTGCGAATTATCAGGCGGTGGTGCCGACGACCTGGAACGCGGGACCCCGGGACGAGCACGGCACGCATGGGCCGTATGAGGCTTCGCTGCTAGGCAATCCCGTGGCGGACGCGGAGAAGCCGCTGGAAGTGCTGCGCACGATTCATTCCTTTGACCCGTGCCTGGCCTGCGCGATCCATACGTTCGATCCCGACGGCAAGGAAGTGGTGAGCGTGACGGACACGAAGTAGGAGGGGGCGATGAGCGTGCAAGGAAGCAAAGTGCCGGTTCGCGTGGGCGAAGCGAGTATTGACGCGGAACATGATCTGCAAATGCAGCTTCTGGATTCGCTCGCCCAAACGATCGAAAAGGGCGGCGACCTCTCCCCGACGAAGTATATCTTGGAGCAGTTCATCGAGTTTTCGGACATGCATTTCCTTTCCGAACAACTGGTGATGCGGCTGCACGGGTATCCGGGCTACGAGCCGCACCTGGAAGAGCACACGCTGCTGATGAAAAAGGTGCGGGAGATTCGCGCGAACCTGATGCGAGGGGAAAATCAGCCGACCCTGGTGCTGGTTCAGGAATTAAAGGACTGGCTGATCGCGCACATCGCGACGGAAGACGTCGCCTTTGGAACCTTCCTGAAGAAGAAGGAAGGCGCGGCGGCATGAAGGCCGGCAGGCGCATCGGCGTGCTGGGCATCGGCAACGTGCTGATGGGCGACGATGGCGTGGGCCCCTATGCGATCAAGCTGCTGGAAGCGCGCTACGAGTTTCCAGAAGAAGTGCGGCTGGAAGACCTGGGGACGCCCGGACTGGGAATCACCGCGGCGTTCGCGGAGTACGATTCGATCATCCTGATCGACGCGGTGAGCGCGAAGAAGAAGGCCGGAGAAGTGCAGCTCTACCGCAAGAATGAACTTGTGCAGGTTCCGTTGAAGACCCGCGTTAGCCCGCATGATCCCGCACTGGTGGAAGCTTTGCTGTTCGCGGAGTTCAGCGGGAAGTGTCCGCAGGACGTGTTGCTGGTGGGCGTGGTGCCGCAGGCGTGCGAACTGGGTTGCGGCATGAGCGACGCGGCGCATATTGGACTGGAAGCCGCGATTCGCGCGGTGCTGACGGAGCTGGAACGCCTCGGTGTGGAAGTGAAGTTGAAGTCGTTGCCCGATGAACCCGCCATCTGGTGGGAGAAAGACGCTAGCACAATTTCCTCGGAAGAAGGACTCGCTCATGTGCCTGGCCATCCCCGGTAAGATCGCAGAAATCCAAGAAAACGAAGGCGTCCGCACGGGACGCGTGTTGTTCGGCGGCATCGCGCGCCAGGCCTGCTTGGACTTTGTGCCGGAGGCGCGCGAGGGCGACTACGTGATGGTGCACGTGGGGTTCGCGATCAGCGTGGTGGATAGGGAGCAGGCGGAGCGGACTTACGCGCTGCTGGAAAGCATGGGCGTGCTGGGTGAAGAGTTGGGAGTGGGCGCGGAAGGCGCGCGAAGTTCATGAAATACCTGGACGAATACCGCGACGCAAAGATTGCGCATGGATTGGCGGCGGAGATCCGGCGGCGGTCGACGCGGCCGTGGGTGCTGATGGAAATCTGCGGCGGGCAAACGCACACGCTGATGCGCTACGGCATCGACGAGCTGTTGGGAAGCAGCGTGGAACTGGTGCACGGACCCGGCTGCCCGGTGTGCGTGACGCCGCTCGAGATGATCGACCGGGCCAACGCGCTGGCGCGGCTACCGGAGGTTACGCTGGTGTCCTACGGCGACATGCTGCGTGTGCCGGGCTCGGAAACGGATTTATTTCACATCAAGGCCGAGGGCGGCGATGTGAGGATCGTCTACTCGCCGACCGACGCAGTAGAGCTGGCGCGGAAAGAGCGGGGGCGGCAAGTGGTGTTTTTCGCGGTGGGATTCGAAACCACCGCGCCCGCGCACGCGATGGCGGTGCTGCAGGCGGAGCGGCTGGGTCTGAACAACTTCAGCCTGCTGGTTTCGCACGTGCTTGTGCCGCCGGCGATTCGCATGCTGCTGCAATCGCCGCGGAACCGCGTGCAGGGCTTCATCGCGCCTGGGCATGTGTGCACAGTTGTGGGAGTCGGCGAGTACGAAGAACTTGCCCGCGAATTTCGTGTGCCCATCGTCGTGGGTGGATTCGAACCGGTGGATTTGCTGGACGCAATCCGGCTGCTGGTGTGCCAGCTCGAAGAAGGCCGCGCGGAAGTGGAGAATTCGTATGCGCGCTCGGTGCAGTATGCGGGGAATCGCGCGGCGCAGTTGGCAGTCGAGCGCGTGTTTGAAGTAACAGACCGGAAATGGCGTGGAGTGGGGGAGATTTCCTCGAGCGGGTTGCGGTTGAAGCCGGAGTTTGCCGCGTTTGACGCGGAGCGCGTGTTCGGCCTGGAAGACGTACGAGCGGAAGAGCCGAGCGAGTGCATCAGCGCGGAGGTTTTGCTGGGACACAAGAAGCCGATGGATTGTCCCGCATTTGGAACCAGATGCACGCCCGAAAAGCCGCTGGGCGCGCCGATGGTTTCCACGGAAGGTGCCTGTGCAGCGTACCACCAATACCGGCGTCATCTCGTTACCCTCTGACGGCTTGCAGCAGGAATCGGCAAGCGTTTCAACAGGATTCACGTGTCCGCTGCCGTTCCCGGCGGGCGGGCGCGTGCTGTTGGGCCACGGCAGCGGTGGAAAGCTGAGCGCGGAGCTGCTTCAGCAAGTGTTCCTGCCCGCGTTGGGAAATCCGGTGCTCGACCGCATGGAAGATCAGGCGGTGGTCTCGCTGAACGGGATGCGGCTGGCAATGACCACGGATTCATTTGTGGTGAAGCCGCTGTTCTTTAAAGGCGGGGATATCGGATCGCTGTCGGTGCATGGGACGATCAACGACCTGGCGATGGGTGCGGCCAAGCCGTTGTGGATGAGCGTGGCTTTCATACTGGAGGAAGGCCTGCCGTTCGACGTGCTGCGGCGAGTGGTGGCTTCGATGCAGGCTGCGGCCGAACGCACGGGCGTGCAGATTATTACCGGCGACACAAAAGTGGTGGAAAAGGGCAGCGCCGACGGGATGTACATCAATACGACCGGGATTGGGCTGGTGCGCGAAGGGATTTCGCTTTCGGCCAGCCAGGCGAAGCCGGGCGACGCGATCCTGGTGAGCGGGATGCTGGGCGATCATGGCATCGCGATTCTGGCGGAACGCGAAGGCTTGCGGTTCGATACGGAAGTGCAGAGCGATTCCGCGGCGCTGCACGAACTGGTGGACACCTTGCTGGCGGCAACGCATGAGGTGCGCTGCCTGCGCGATCCGACCCGCGGCGGCCTTTCGAGCACGCTGAATGAAATTGCGGGCAGCTCGCGGGTGGGAATGGAACTGGACGAGGCGGCGATGCCCGTGCGGGAAGAAGTGCGCGGGGCTTGCGAAATGCTGGGGCTGGACCCGCTGTACGTGGCGAATGAGGGCAAGCTGGTGGCGATCGTCTCCCCCGATGCGGGGGAGCGGGCGCTTGCGGCTTTGCGAAGCCATCCGTTGGGCAGGGACGCGCGGGTTATCGGACGAGTGACGCAGGAACATCCGAAAATGGTGGTGATGCGCACGGCGTTCGGCACCACGCGCATCGTGGATATGCTGTCCGGCGACCAGTTGCCAAGAATCTGTTAGGGAGGACCTGTGCACGAAGTAGGCATCGCGGCGTCGATTCTGGAGAGCGTGGAAGGGGAAGCGCGGCGGCGGCCCGGCGAACGCTTTGAGGCCGTGGGCGTGCGCATCGGCGAGCTTTCGAACGTGGACAAAGACGCGCTGGAATTTGCGTTTGAGGCGTTGACGCGGAATACCCCGTTGGCGGGGCTGCGCCTGGAAGTGGAATGGCGCCCGCGGCGGCAAAGGTGCCTGGATTGCGGCAAAGAGTTCGCGGTACGCGAGCTGAATTTGCAATGTCCCGTGTGTGGCACGGACAAAACCAGTTGCATCGGCGGAACGGAACTGGACATTGCGTACCTGGAAGTGGAGGAGCCATGCGTGAAGTGCTAGAGAAGAAGGTTTTGAGCGAGAACGATCGCCTGGCCGCGGAACTGCGGCAGCGCTACCGCGAAGAGGGCATTCTCTGCGTGAACATCATCAGTTCGCCCGGATCGGGCAAGACGGCGCTGCTCGAGCGAACGCTGGCCTCGTTTCATCAGGGAGATTCCCTGGCGGTGCTGACGGGCGACTTGCAGACGGACAATGACGCGCGGCGGCTGGCGCGATATGGATTTCCCGTGCGGCAGATCGTCACCGGCGGAACGTGCCATCTCGACGCACGCATGGTGACGCGGCATCTGGACGAGATGGGATTTCGCGGGCCCGGCATCCTGTTTGTGGAGAATGTGGGCAACCTGGTCTGCCCTTCCAGCTATGACTTGGGGGAAGCGGCGAAGATCGTTCTGCTGAGCGTGACCGAAGGCGAAGACAAGCCACTGAAGTACCCGGGAATCTTTCACCGGGCCTCGCTGATGCTTTTGACAAAAACAGATTTGCTGCCGCACGTGGAGTTCAACCCGCAGCTAGCCTTGGAAAACGCGCGGAAGATTCACCCGGAAATTGAGTTTATCGCGGTGTCGTCGCGCACGCGGGAAGGTTTTCCGGAATGGCTGAACTGGCTGAACGGCTTGCAGAAGAAAGTGCAGGCAGAGGCGGCGGCGACAGTTTCGTGAAGAGTCGTCCGTTTGTAGAACCGGGAGGTTTGCGGATAGGGGCGGGCGGCTTCAGCGGCTAAAGCGCCGTGTTTTGCGTGAGTGCCGTGGCCGCTAAAGCCGCCACCTCCTAAAGAGAAATGCCATGTTGCGCTGGGACGCGATCCCAGGAATCGCGGTGCCACCTGGCGGCCGGTCTGAAGCCCGACCATTCCAGTTGCCGGCCAGGCAGGTGGCCAATCCATTCGCTTTTTTTGCTGAAGGGACAGCTCACAAACCTGCGATAAGCTATAAGCTTATTCGATGAGCCAAACCGAGCGCGCTGGCGTAATTCGAAAGTGTGTGGACGTCGCCGGGATCGTACAGGGCGTTGGATTCCGTCCTTTTGTCTACCGGCTGGCGAACGAATGCGGCTTGACGGGCGTGATCGCAAATACACCGGCCGGGGTGAGCATCGAGGTGCAGGGCGATGCCGAGGCGGTGGAACAATTCCTGACGCGCTTGCCGAAAGAGGTCCCGCCGCTTGCGCGAATTACGGGATTTGCTCCGCAGGACGCCGAGATCCGGGAAGAGACCTCGTTCCAGATTGCCGCGAGCCGGATGGACGAGGCGCCGCGCGTGCTGATTTCGCCGGACGCGGCGGTTTGCGAAGACTGCTACCGCGAGATGATGAATCCGCGCGACCGGCGCTTCCACTATCCCTTCATCAACTGCACCAATTGCGGGCCGCGTTTCACGATCATTCGTGACATTCCCTACGACCGCGAGCGAACGTCGATGGCGGCGTTCCAAATGTGCCCGGCGTGCCAGGCGGAATACAACAATCCGGTGAGCCGGCGGTTTCACGCGCAGCCCAATGCGTGCTGGGATTGCGGTCCGCAGGTGCTGCTGTTAGGCCCGGATGGCACGCGAATGGATGTGCCCGAACCCATTCGCGAAACGGCGCGCCTGCTGCAGCAAGGCGCGGTGGTGGCGGTGAAGGGGTTGGGCGGATTTCACCTGGCTTGCGACGCGCAGAACGAAACGGCCGTCGACAAACTGCGGGAGCGCAAGCGGCGCGTGGAAAAGCCGTTCGCAATCATGGTGCGAGGCGCAGAAGATGCGGCGCGATTCTGCGTGGTGGAGGACGCCGCCAAAAGACTGCTGACTTCCGTGGAGCGGCCGATTGTGTTGCTGCCGCGGCGGCCAGAGGTGGCGTTTGCAGCAGGCGTGGCGCCGGGCAATCGATTCCTGGGCGTGTTTCTGCCCTATACGCCGCTGCATCATCTCCTGTTGCAAAGCGGAAAGTTCGGGGCGCTGGTGATGACCAGCGGGAACCTGAGCGAAGAGCCCATCGCGATTGACAACGAAGAGGCAGTCCGGCGGCTGCACAAGCTCGCCGATGCCTTCCTGGTGCACGACCGGGGCATTGTCCGGCGATGCGACGATTCGGTGGCGCGCGTGGCGGCCGGGCAGCCGCAGAAGATGCGGCGAGCGCGAGGATTCGTGCCCGTGCCAGTGCACCTGGAAAAGGAAATGACGCCGGTGCTGGCCGTGGGCGGGGAGCTGAAAAATACGGTATGCGTGGTGCGCGGCAGCGAGGCGTTCCTGAGCCAGCACGTCGGCGACCTGGAAAACCTGGAGAGCTACCGGTTTTTCGAAGAGGCCGTGCAGCATCTACAACGCATTCTGGAAACGGAACCGAAGGTGATCGCGCACGACCTGCATCCAGACTATTTTTCGACAAAATGGGCGCAGGAACGCGAAGGCGTGGAACTGGTGGGAGTGCAGCATCACCACGCCCACGTCGCTGCCTGCATGGCGGAAAATCATCTGGACGGGAAGGTGATCGGATTTTCGCTGGACGGCACCGGATACGGCACGGACGGCGCGATCTGGGGAGGAGAGGTGCTGGTGGCGGACTATTCGGGATTCGAGCGCGCGGGGCATCTCGAGTACGTTCCGCTGCCGGGGGGAAGCGCCGCGATTCACGAACCGTGGCGCATGGCCCTAAGTTATTTGGTGAAGCATTACGGGAAAGAGATTGAGAAGCTTGAGTTGCCCTTCCTGGCCGGTATGGATTCGGGGAAATTGCAGGTAGTTTTGCAGATGATCGAGCGGGAGATTCATTCGCCGCGCACGTCGAGTTGCGGGCGGCTGTTCGACGCGGTGGCGGCGCTGCTGGGGCTGCGCGGCACGGTGAACTACGAGGCGCAGGCGGCGATTGAACTGGAGATGGCGGCCCGGGATTCCTCGAGCGAGGGAGCCTATCCGCTGGATATGAATTTTCAAGCGGGAACCTGGCAGATCGGGACGAAATCGCTGTTCGAATGGCTGCTGCGGGATATTCGCAAGCAAGCGAACGTTTCGGACATGAGCCGCAAGTTTCACAACGGGCTCGCGCTCGTGTTTGTGGACCTGGGGGAGCGGATTCGAGACAAGACGGGAATCAATCGCGTGTGTTTGAGCGGCGGCTGCTTTTTGAACGCGCTGCTGCTGGAAACGATGATTGCGGAGTTGCGCGAGCGGGCGTTTGAGGTGTTCTTTCACACGGAAGTGCCCGCGGGAGACGGCGGCATCAGCCTGGGGCAGGCGGTGATTGCGGCGCATCGCGTGAGCGCGTGAGGGCAGCAAGTTTACGCGCGCAGAACGGGCCGAGCCCCTTGCTTCCGCTCGGGACAAGCAAGCTCGGCCCCTACAAGGAATGCATGAAATAAGACGCTGGTCTTAACTTGCCGGCATCGCGAAGGGGCCGAGCGGCGGCTGGATTATTTGCCGTAGGGCCGGGCGGAGGTCTGGCCTTTTCCCTCGGTGATGGTGACGGTTTGGCCGGCGGCGACGTTGGAGAGCTTATCAACTTGGCCGCTTGGCCAATGGAGTTCGAGGGAATCAACCTTCGCGGTCTGGCCGAGGCCGAAGGTCAGAACGAGTTCACTGGCAGAGAGATAGCTGGAGCCGCTGCGCAGCATTTCGGACTGCACGACGGCGCCAGCGGAAAGCTTTACCACCGTGCCAATTCCATCGCGATTCGATTTTGTTCCAACGAGTTTCACGCGCAGACTTTTGTTGGTTGCTTCCGTGCCGGTGGCTTCGTTCACGAAAAGATACGCGGGGCCGCCGTTGGTGGAGATGAGCAGATCGAGGCGCCCGTCGTTGTTGATGTCGCCGTAAGCGGCGCCGCGACCGACGCGCGGAGAGTCGAACTCCTTTCCCAGCGATTTTGTGACTTCCTTAAAGTTTCCGTTGCCGACGTTCCGGAACACGTGGGGAGGCATGGCGTATTTGACGTTGGGCTGCACGCGTTCGATGTCGTTGTCGATGTGACCGTTGGCGATAAAAATGTCAGGCCATCCGTCGTTGTCGTAATCATAGAAAAAGCAGCCGAAGCCGAGCGTGAGGAGGGAATCGCGGCCGATGTCGGAGCGCGGCGCTTCGTCCACGAACAAGCCGCGGCCCTCGTTGTGATAGAGCGAAATCATCTGGTTGGAGAAATTCGTAATCAAGATGCTGGGCGCGCCGGAGTGATCGTAATCGGCGGCGTCCACGCCCATGCCCGCGCGCGCGACTCCGTCTTCGCTGAAGGCGACGCCGGCGACCACGGCTTTTTCGGTGAAAGTGCCGTTGCCGTTGTTGCGGTAGAGTTTGTTGGGCTGCGTGTCGTTGGAGAGAAGAATGTCGGGCCAGCCGTCGTCGTCGTAATCAAGGATAGCGATGCCCAGTGTTTTAGAGGTCGGGTCACCCACACCCGCCTTTTGAGTAACGTCCTCGAAGGTGCCGTCGCCACGATTGTGCCAAAGGCGGATTGAAGTGCCCTTGTAGGATTCGGGCGTGCAGTACGATTTGCTCTTGCCGTCGAGGGTGCAGTAGAGGTCGCCCTGGATGGACCACTGCACGTAATTGCCGACCACGAGGTCGAGTTTTCCATCCTTGTCGTAATCCACCCAAGCGGCACTGGTGCTGAATTCCTTCACGCCCAGCAAGCCGGCCTTTTGCGTGACGTCGGAGAAGGTGCCGTTCCCGTTGTTGTGGAAGAGCCGGTTCTGGCCGAGCGCGGTGATGAAAATGTCGTCGTAGCCGTCGTTATCGTAATCGCCGATGGCGACGCCCAAGCCGAAAATTTCGATGTCGAGACCGGCCTTATGGGTGACGTCGGTGAACGTGCCATCGTGATTGTTGTGGTAGAGTTTGGGCGTGGAATGCCTGGAGGGGCGGCCGGGCCAGTTGGTGCCATTGACGATGAAAATGTCCTGCCAACCGTCGTTGTCGTAATCAATGAAGGCAACGCCGGGCCCCATAGTTTCCGGCAGATACTTCTTGCCGTAGGCGGCGTTGTTGTGGACAAAGTGGATGCCCGCCTGCTGGGTGATATCGCGATAAGTGATGCCCGAGGGCGCTTTAGAGGCTGGAGGAGTTTGCGCGCTCGAGAGGGAAGCAAACGAGGCGAGCAGAAGCGCGCCGGCGAGAGTCTTCATGGAATCTCCGATTGGATATCGCGGCCAACGCCGAGGGCGTCGGCTACCCGATTGATGTAATTGAACCACGAGGCGATCAGGGTGATTTGCAGGATGCCACGGTCGTCGAAGCCGACGGCGCGGAGTTTGTCGTGGTCCGCGAGACTGCACTGCGTGGCATCTTTCGTGATTTTGACGACGTATTCCACCATGACCTTGTCCTGCTCGCTGATGGGAGCGGTGCGGAAGTCCTTTTGCAGGGCCGCGACCATCGCGTCGTCCAGGCTAGTTCTACGCAGAAACTCTGCGTGCGATTCGATTCAATAAAAGCACCGATTCGTAACGGAAACCATCGTGGCAATCATTTCGTGCTGATAGCGCTTGAGCGGCAAATCGGGCGCCATCATGGCCCCGAACGCGCCGAAGGAATGAAAGAGCACGTCGGGAAAAAGAGTGTGCGAGCCAACAATGCTGTTTTCGAAGCCGCGGTCCACGCTGGGAACGGACGTGGCATATTCCTGCGGATAGAGATGGCGCTCCTTCATTACCGCATCGCGGACGCGCTCGTCTTCTTCGAGTTTGAAGGTTTTGATCCAGGTCATCAACAGACTCCTACGAAATCGAAATTCAATTCCTCGGCAACCGGATGCCAAGAACCGCTGGCCCGTAAATAGCGAAGCAGAGGCTCCGACCTCCGAACGCCGGAGAGTTGCACGAAGAAAGGCGGCATAAAGCCCGGGCCTGGAAAACCGCCGGTCTAAAGACCGGCCAATACACAGGTTTGTTTCGGGGGTGAAACTGTCAGCGGCCACCTCCGACTGGTTTTACCGCGGAAGCTTTTCGCGCTTCGTAAGTGGAGCGCTTCGAATGGCGCGAGGCCTGGAGAATCGGCAGAGGGATCGAGACGTGTTCGTGAATGGCCTGGCGCTCGAGGTTGTCGTCGGGATGCGCCTGGCGATACGCGCCGGTGATTGACTGCGAAGATTCGTCGGCCTTGAAGCGGAGATAGCGCACCTTGTGTTCGTTGGCCTGGGCGTCGTCGCCAAGCCCGGTGTAGCAGAGCATCAGGTTGTAATTGGCCTGCAGATCCTCGGGATCGATGGAGAGAGTTTCGTCGAATTGCTTTACGGCGTCCGCATAGCGTTTCTGGAGAAACAGGATACGGCCGAATTCGTTGTGGACGACGCGATCGCGCGGGTACTGTTCGAGGACTAATTGGAGGACCCTTTCGGCTTCGTCGTACTTGCCTTCATCCTTAAGCACGCGCGCGTAGAAATAGTTCGCGCGAGCCAGGTCCGGCTTTAGCGCGAGCGCCTTGAGCAGAACGGCCTTGGCGCCATCGGTATTGCCTTCCTGGAGACGCACGCGGCCGACGTTGGTCCAGCCGTCGAAATTATCCGGCGCCATTTCGGTGATTTTCGTGAACGCCTGCTCAGCGCCCTTCAGGTCGCCCTGGAGGAAGAGGCCGATGCCGTAGTCGTTCCAGCGAGTCCAGTCGTCCTTGACCAGGGTGACCTGAGGCGCGGGCTCAGGAGCGGAATGCGGAAGCACGCGGATGGTCTCGGTGTCTTCCGCCATCACAATAATCGGGAGATTGGGAATCGATTTCAGCTTGCCGGAAACGTCCGCGGTGGCGCCCTCGAACGACCACTTGCGGTCGTCATGGCTTTTGGTCACGCCGGGATCGCCATAGACGGCATTCGAAGGCTGCCCCTCAACGCCGGCATACGCAAACTGTGTATTCCACCACATAAATTTGCGGTAATTGAGCTTCGAGTGGAAGGTGATGTGATCCCCTGCGCCTTCCGGGACGTGCATGCGGAAGTGCACGGTGTCCGCCGCGCCCGGCGGAATCAGGTGAACGTAGACGACGGCGTGCGTGGCCCAGGCGTTGCGCTTGTTGATGACATTGCCGTGATCATCAATCTGTAGGGATTTGTAGAAATGCGCGCCGGGATCGACGGGGCCTTTGCCGTCGTCTGCGACCTTGCCGCTCCAGAAAAGGGTCTGCCCTTTGTCGTCGGTGGCCTGGAGTTCGAGCCAGCAATCGAAGGCATCCACGGTGCCGCCGGGAAAGAAGTGGCCAACCTTGCGCGTGCGCACGACGACATCCACTAGGACGTCGTCACCGCGGCGGACGGCGGCATCCACACGGCCGAGCGGCGCGGTAATCGGACGGGCTTCGCCAGCAGGTCCTTCCGGGAGATTCGTCTCGGCTTCCTCGCCGACGGCGAAGCTCGTGGAGAGTTCCTGCTTGGGATATCCGGCGGAAGGAGCAGCGGTTTTTTCGGTCTTGGAGACCGGAGAGACCGCGAAGATGTCCACGCTGACCTGGCCGTCCTGCAGGAATTTGCGGCTGGTTTCCAATTGGACCGGATCCTCGTTGGCTGTCGGCACGGCGGTGTTGGCGCCGGGGAAACGGTGCGAGTGGACGTAACCATTGATATTGCCTTCGTCGTGGGACGGAACCAGCGGCATGTGGCAATCGGCGCACATCATCGGCGTCTTCGGATAATAGAAAGAGCGCGCGCCCTGGCCGGAAACGCCGCTGGCCTGCCAGTTGTCGTACTCATCGAATCCGCGCAGCCAGCGGTAATTGTTCAGTGGCACGTCGAGATGCACCTTGTGGCAGCCGGAGCAGAATTCCGGCACCTGATCGCGCATGAACGGCTTGAGGAAAACGCGGCGGTGGGGTTCGGGGTTCAGCCGAACCATGAAATCGTGGAGACGGCGAATGAGGGGGTTCTGGCTGGCGGCCAGGGCATGGAGCTTGGGATATTCCAGGACGTAGTCGGACTGGCCCATGGTGCTCTTCACGTGGACAATGCTGTGGCACATCATGCAACTCAGGCCGGCATTGGCCTCCGGGGTGTGCACACGATCCTTGATCGGGGTATCGAATTTTCCGCTGAAGAGCAGAGCGGGATCGTGGCAGCCGGCGCACCATTTGGAGGGCTTCACGCCGTCGACTTCCTGCATGTACACGATGGCCTGGCGATACCACTGATTGTTGAACGAGGAAAAGTGGTGCATGGAGCTTTCCCACTGCTTGTAAATGTCGGCGTGGCAGCGCTCGCAAGCTTTGGCCTGCAGGAAGTAGTCCGAGGGAATGTATTTGCCGTCCTTGGTTTGTGCGGAACTCGGGAAAAACTTGCCGTTGGGGCCGTCGCCCTCGTTGTTCATTGTTGCAGGCGCGATTTCCGGATTGCGAATGACGTAGTAGCTTTGCCAGGCGACGTTGCGCGCCCACCATGCCCCCGCAGCGATACAGCCGAGGACGGCCGCCACCGCCACGAACCGCAAGGATTGCTGCACGATTCCCGCGTTCAGCCATCCGCGCGACCCGAGCCATGACGTGGCGAGGAACAAGAATCCAATCGAGCAGAGGGCGATGTGGGTGTAGAGCCAGTTGTAATAGCGATGCTCGGTGCCGATCTTGATGAGGACGAAACCGATTCCGCCTCCGGCCAGCAATAGGAGCCAGCCGATGCGGGCAAGCCACGGCTGCTGCCTCAGAAAGCCCTGGAAAATCAGGAAGAGCAAAGCGAGGACCGCGAGCACACCGAGCCCCGTATGGAGCAAAACGACCCCAGCATAGAGGATTGTGGCAGTGGGAATAGCGTAGAGAATGACGGCCGTGACCGCGAGGACCAGAACGCTTAGGGAGCGCCAGCGCTGCATCCAATTCACCCCTGGGAAACTTCAGTTTTCTCGACCCACTTCGCCAACTAAAAAATGCGGCCGGGGGTCGTTGGCCCGGCCGCAATGTTTGTTGGGGTGCTTCCAGCGTCGGCTAAGGTAAGCCAGGAGGGAAGCAAATGCAATGTTGGGACCTTTATAGTCACGGCGAGAGACGGGCGCAATACTGTGAAAGTATTAGTGTTTGGAAAACTCCGTAATTCCTTTGTGTTCAATAATTTGATAGCTTTTCCCGGAGCTGAGTTTTGCGAACTCCTCCGAGCGTCCGCTGGGCCAATCTACGACGACTCTTTCGACAAGATCCTGCTTTCCCACGCCAAAGGTGACCGGCAATTCGGATTGGGAGAGATAGCTCGAGCCACTGCGCACGTAGCGCGATTGGATCTGGCCGTTGGAGTAGAGGCGAACCGCCGCGCCGATGGCGTCGCGGTTGGATTTTGTGCCGACCAGGTGCAAACGCAGGCTGCGATTGCTGGCGAGCTGCTCGCAGCGATAAAGATACGCGGGTCCGTTATTGGTGGTGAGCAGCAGGTCGAGATCGCCGTCTCCGTCGAAGTCGCCAACGGCGAGGCCGCGGCCGACCTTGGCTTGGGCAAAACCTCCGCCAACTTGCGTGGCGACGTCACGAAACTTCGCATGCCCTTCATTTAGGAAAAGCTGTGGCGGCTGCGCGTAGCCGACGTTGCCGCGAATGTTGCGAACGGTGTCGTCAATGTGGCCGTTGGCGACGGCCAGATCGATGCGGCCGTTGAGATCCGCGTCGAAGAAAACACAGCCGAAGCCGAGGGTGTTGCGCGAGGCGGGGCCGAGGCCGGTTTGCATGGCCACGTCGTCGAACGATTTGCCGTTGGAACGGTAGAGGCCGAGCATTTCGTTGTCGAAATTCGTGATGACGATCCCCGGCTTCCCGGAATTGTCGAAGTCCGCGATGTCCACGCCCATGCCAGCCCGTGCCTTGCCTTCGTTGCTGAACGCGAGGCCAAGTTCCACGGCGACATCCTTGAATTTTCCATTGCGCAGGTTGCGATAGAGCTTATTGGGTTGCGTGTCGTTGGCGACAAACAGATCGGGCCAGCCGTCCTGATCGTAGTCGAGCATGGCGACCCCGAGAGACTTGGAGCTCGTGTCGAAGATGCCGCTGGTGGAAGTGACGTCTTCAAAGGTGCCGTCGCCGCGATTGTGGAAGAGCCAGCAGGTGTCTCCGCGATACGCCTCCGGCGTGCAGTAGGATTTGTGCTTGCCGTCGAGGCTGCAGAAGACGTCGTGGTCGGCGGACCAGCGGACATAGTTGCAGACGAAGAGGTCGAGCAGGCCGTCGCGATCGTAGTCAAACCAGACGGCGGAGGTGCTGAAGCCGTGCTTGTTGAACAAGCCGGCGGCTTTGGTGACGTCGCGGAAGGTGCCTTTTCCCGAGTTGCGGAAGAGGCTGCTCTGGCCGACACAGGTGATAAAAATATCGGGAAAGCCGTCGTTGTTGTAGTCGCCGACGGCAACGCCCATGCCGTAGAGTTCGACGTCGAGGCCGGCTTCCTTGGTCACGTCGGTGAACGTGCCGTTGCGATTGTTGCGATAGAGCTTCAGCGTGGTGCGGCGGCGCTTGTGGCCGGGCCAGTCCATGGAATTGACCAGGAGGATGTCCTGCCAGCCATCGGCGTCATAATCGAGGAAAGCGCAGCCGGAGCCAAGGGTTTCGGGAAGCAGCTTGCCGCCGTAAGCGCCGCTGTTGTGTGCAAACTCGATGCCCGCTTTGGCGGTGACGTCTTCGAATCGGAAGCCGAGGGCTTCCGCGGGCAGGGAAAGCGGAAATCCAGCCGAGAGGATCCCGGCGCCCAGGGAACTTTTCAGGAAATCACGGCGCTTCACGGAAGATTTACCAGCCCGTTGCGGATCGCGTAGACCACCAGCTCCGCAGTTTTATGGATGCCGAGCGCATCCATGATGTTGGCCCGGTGGACGGACACGGTATTGACACTGAGATTGAGATCGGACGCAATCTCCTTGTTGGATTGGCCTGCAACGATATGCTGAAGGATTTCGAGCTCGCGCGGGGTGAGACCCGAGTCGCGTTCGCCCTTGAGATTCCCTGTACGGGTGATTTGCGGATCGAGGACGGTTTTTCCTTCGGCGATTGTCTTGATGGCCGCGACCAGATCCAGGTCCATCGCATTTTTCAGGATGTAGCCGCGGGCTCCGGCTTCGAGCGCCTGGCGGACCAGCGTCTCTTCAGAGTGCATGCTGAGCATGAGGACGGCAATATCCGCTTGTTTCGCGAGGATGCGGCGAGTGGCTTCGATGCCGTTCATCTGCGGCAAGGCGCAATCCATCACGATGACTGCGGGGTGAAGCTTCTCGGCGAGTTCTACGGCTTCGAGGCCGTCACTCGCCTCGCCCACCACGTGCAGGGCGGGTTCGTCCTCGAGAATGCGGCGAAAGCCGCGGCGCACGAGGGCGTGATCGTCCACCAGCAGTACGCTGAGCTTATTCGACATGGGCTTCCACCTGTTCGCGCGGAATCGCGAGATGCAGCAGGGTTCCTCCGGCTGTGGCCGGAGATAGGTTCAAGGCTCCGCCCAGAATTTCGGCGCGTTCGCGCATTGCCACCAGGCCGATGCCGGTGTGTCCATCCACAGTTTGAAACCCTTTTCCACGATCTTCGACTTCTAGAATCAGGGCGGCAGGCTGGAATTGCAACCGGATCCAGGCTTCTTTCGCGCCGGAATGGCGCGCGACGTTGTTCAACGCCTCCTGCAGCACTCGATAGATCTGTACGCCGGCCGATGCACCGACGGGATACGAAATGCCCGACTTTTCGTAGTGAAGCGCAAGCCCCGTCTGCCTTTCGACGGTGGGAATGTACCAATCGAGCGTGGCTTCGAGGCCCGCTTCGTCCAAAAGCACCGGATGCAGTGCCTGCGACAAGCTGCGGATGTTGTTGAGGGTGGTTTGCGCGATTTCCTGCACTTCTTGCAGGTCGCCCTGAATCGGGGATTCCGCCGGAAGGTACTTTCCCGCGCGGCATAGCAGCGAGCCCACGGCGGTAAGCACCTGGCCGAATTCGTCGTGAAGTTCGCGAGAAATGTGGCGCAGGGTGGATTCCTGCGTAGCGATGAGCTTTTGGGCGAGGTCGCTGCGCTGCGAAGAAAGCTCGGCGACGTGCGCAAAGATGCGGCGGTTGTAGCGGATCAGGTAGAGACTGGTGAGGACGATCGCGACGAGAATGGCCGCGAGGAAAAAGTAAAGCTGACGCTGGACGCGATCGTAGATTTCCGAGATGCGGGCGGCGGCATGCTCTTCGGCTTCGTTGTTTTGCACTAGCAGGCGCGAAACGGCGGAGGTGAGCGCGGCCTGGCGGGGCTGCAGCGTGTCGCGAATCTGCTGCGCGGCTCCGGAGTCTTCGCCCGCTTCGGCAAGAGAGAACATGCGATCAACGGCATTCCAGAATTGCGCGAGCGACCGGTTTAGAAAGCTGCGTTGATCGTCGGTGGGCGCGGCTTCCGTGAACACCGCCTCCTGATGCAAGGCATCGATCAGGTCGGTGCGAATGCGCTCGAATTGCGGCACCCAGGCGGCGATGGGATACGGCTCGGTGGGATCCTGCATGTCGCGCATGGCCAGGCCGAGCGAGTTGAGGTCATTTTGAATACGCAGGAGTTGCAGGGAATCGCGGCGGTTGCGGTCCACCATTTCGCTTTGCAGTTTGCGCAGGCCGGCGAATTGGAACGTGATGTACGCGCCATAGGCGAGCACCGCAAGGACGGTGACGAGGAGGCCAAGGTAGAGGCCGCGCGTCGGCGCTTGTTGCGGTGGGGAAGTGTTTTCCACGGGAGGAAGGATATACCGCGAGCGGGCCGGGACCAAACCGCGCTTTCAGGAGGGATGGTACACTCTTGGCGCATTGCGCTACGGAATAGGGAGAATTCGACTTGATTGACGTGGGGCTGGTGGGTTTCGGTTTGGGCGGGCGATGCTTTCATGCTCCGGTGATCCAAGCGGTGAACGGACTGCGGTTGGCCGCCATCGTGCAGCGAAGCGGAGACGAAGCGGCAAAGCTCTATCCGGACGCCCGCATCGTACGCAGCCTGGACGAGCTGCTGGACATCAAGACGGTTCAGCTCGTGGCGATCGCGACGCCGAACCAAATGCACTTTCCTTTTGCGATGCGCTGCCTGGAAGCCGGGCGAGACGTTGTGGTGGACAAACCGTTCACGAACACGGTGGCCGAAGCCGTGGAATTGGTGCGCACGGCAAGTCGCCTGGGACGCACGCTGACGGTCTATCACGACCGCCGCTTCGACGCGGATTTTCAGGCGCTGCGAAAATTGCTGGCTGCCGGCGAACTTGGAAGGGTGGTCCGCTTTGAAGCCCATTACGACCGCTTTCGCCCCAAACGGAGGCCGGAAGTGTGGCGGGAAATTCCGGGGCCGGGCAGCGGCATTCTGGCGGACCTGGGGCCGCACCTGCTGGATTACGCGCTGACGTTGTTTGGAATTCCGGAGCGCGTGACCGCCGATGTGCGGATCGAGCGCGAGGGCTTTGTGACCGACGACGCTTTCGACATCTGGCTGCATTATCCGGGAAGCCTGGTGGCGATCCTGGGCGCTTCGATGCTGAATCCCGTGCCGCGAGCGCGATTCGTGATTCTTGGCACGAAGGGCTGCTACTTGAAGAAAAAGTTTGACCCCCTGGAAAACGAGCTGCGCATCCGCGTCCCGGGGCCGGGCAAATCATGGATGCTGGAGAAGCCCGAGGATTTTGGCGAAGTGACGCTGGTGGACGGCGAACGGGAGACCACGCGCAAGGTGGAGTCGTTCGGAGACTGGCGCGAGTTCTACGCGAACGTGCGCGATTGCCTGCTGGGCAAGGCGCAATTGGAGGTGACGCCGGAACAGGCGCTCAACGTGATGATCGCGCTCGAACTGGCGCGGGATAGCAGCGAGACACGGCGTACGGTGGATTGGAAAACAGTGGAGTTGTGAGCCGGGGCGCGTCGTATACTTTGAAGTGGGAAGAAGGAGCAGCAAGCAGGCCATGAGAATCGAACTTGCACCTTCCATTCTGGCGGCCAATTTCGCGCAACTCGGCAGCGATGCCCAGCAAGCGATCGATGGCGGCGGCACGATCCTGCACGTGGACGTAATGGACGGCCACTTCGTCCCGAACATCACGCTGGGGCCACCGTTTGTGGCCAGCCTGCGCAAGGCCGCGAAAGTGCCGCTCGATTGCCACCTGATGATCGAGAATCCGGACTTTTTCGTGCCGGAGTTTGCCGCCGCGGGCGCGGATTGGATTTCCGTGCACCAGGAAGCGACCGTGCACCTGGACCGGACGCTGCACCTGATTTCATCGCACGGATGCAAGCCGGGCGTGGTCATCAATCCCGCGACGCCGGTTGAAATGCTCACCGAAGTGCTGGACCTGGTGCATCACGTCCTGGTGATGAGCGTGAATCCCGGATTTGGCGGGCAGAAGTTCATACCCAATTCGCTGAACAAAATCGCGGCGCTGGCGAGGCTGCGCGCGGAGCGGAAACTCGATTTTCGAATCGAAGTGGACGGCGGCGTGGACCTGGAAACCGTGGGAGACGTGGTGAAGGCCGGCGCGGAACTTCTGGTAGCGGGCAGCGCCGTCTTCGGACACGGGGACATCAGCGGGAATGCCGCAAAACTTCTGGAAGCCGCCCGTAGCGCTACCTTGCTTCGAGCCTAGAGACGATTCCAGCGCGATCCGCGCGGCCAGGGAGTTTTCCGGCCGCGCCTTTCCAAGAGCTAACCCTAGGCGGCGAAGGTAATTACTTTGGGCTTGGTGCGCGGCTTTTTCGCCAGTGCGGAAAGTTCCGCCTCGGCTCGCAGCCAGTCCTGCATGGGATCGCCTGGAGTGGCGCCGCGCTCGAGATAAATTTCATAAGCACGCTGAGCGACCTGCTCGTGCGTGTACTTAGCTTTTGGTGCGGTTTCCTTCTTGACCTTGGGCTCGGCATTTTGCTTCAACTTGGACATTTCGGATCACTCCTTTGGAAAGCTGCACTTTTATTTTAGGCGCGGCGATTTGCAACACGCATGTCCAGAATTCCACGCGCGTGCCGTTAGAGGTACGCCGGAAAAATTCGATTTTGGGCAACGAAGATTTGAATTCTCTGTGGGAATCCGCCCCTACTGTTCCTGATAATTCCAGAGTAGACCGCCGTCGACGAAGACCGTGGTGCCGGTAATGTACGGAGCGTCATCGGAGGCGAGAAAGGACGCGAGCGAGGCGACGTCCGAGGGCTGTCCGAGGCGCTTCAGCGGGATGTTATGCAGCAGCGCATTTAGCTTGGCGGGGTCGTTGAGGAGACTTTTGTTTATGGGCGTCTCGATGGCGCCGGGCGCAATGGAATTAATGGTGATTCCCAGAGGCGCGAGTTCGATTGATAGGTCGCGCGTGAGCATCTTCACGCCGCCTTTGCTGGCGCAATAGGAACTGAAGTGCGGAAAGGGAAGTTCCTCGTGCACGGAACTGATGTTAATCACCTTTCCGCCAGACTGGGCGGCCATGCGATGACGCACGAAAGCTTGCGTGAGAAAGAAAAGACCCTTGAGATTGACGTTGAGGACCTCGTCGTAGTCGGTTTCGGTGACGTCCCAAAAGTCGGCGCGGCGCTCGAGCCCCGCATTGTTGATCAAAGTGTCGAGTTTTCCGAGTTGCTCGACCGCGGAGGAGATGAATCGCTGGCCGTCCTCGATTTTGGCGACGTCGCACTGGATGGCGGCGGCGCGGCGGCCGAGTTTCGTGAGTCCGGTGACGACTTCCTGAGCGCCGGCCTGGTTGGAGCGATAGCAGATGGCCACGTCCGCGCCATCGCCCGCAAGCCGTTCCGCAATCGCGCGTCCGATGCCCTGATCGCCTCCGGTGATGGCTACGGACTTTCCCTGCAGACGAAGTGTCATGAGTTCTCCCTCGATCTTTCCCATCCTAATCTATGCGATGTTTCGCGGAGATTGCAGGTTCCGTGAAATCCGCGGTGGGTTACGGGTTTTGCGCAAGGGAAGCGCTTGACCACCGGCAAGGAGAGGAGATAGGCTCGCGCGCAAGGTTTCTGATTCTTTCCTCCAACTCCATACTTCTTTCCCGCAAGGAGGTCATCCATGGTTTCTCTCTTGGCGCTCTGGGCTCCGATTGTATTGTCGGCCGTAATTGTGTTCATCGCGAGTTCAGTGATGCACACGGTGTTGAAATACCATAACAAGGACTTTCACAAACTCCAGGACGAAGAAAAGGTCATGGTGGCATTGCGGGGCGCGGGAGTGCAGCGCGGCATCTACGTGTTTCCCTATTGCATGGGCGGCAAGGAAATGAAATCGCCCGAGATGATCGAGAAATACAAGCAGGGACCCGTGGGCTTTCTGACCGTCTATCCAAGCGGACCCCCGGTGCTGGCGAGATTCCTGGTTCAGTGGTTCGCCTACTGCCTGCTGCTAAGTTTTTTCGTGGCGTATCTGACGGCGCACACAATCGCGCCGGGGACGAACTATCCAGCCGTATTTCGCGTCGTCGGAACAGCCGCTTTCCTGGCGTACGGGCTTAGCCAACTCAGCAACGGTATTTGGAAGGGCCAGCCATGGAGCGCGGTGATCAAAGAAGTCATCGACGGATTGATCTACGGCCTGCTGACGGCGGGAACGTTCGGCTGGCTGTGGCCGAGATAGCTCTGATGATTGAGCCTGACCAAACGTTCGCCTCTTGAGAACATAAACCTTCATGCGCATCATCAAGCGCGGCGCGCTTATCCACTTTTGGGAAATCCACCCGGACGCGAAGCCAAGCCTGGAATCTTGATACGGCGTCGTGCGGAGGGCCGCTTGGATGTCGCCCGCCGAACTCCGGCTCGTCTACCCAAACGTGGACCTGGTTGGGCGAAGGACCAAGTTTAGTATTTCGGGCACCAAATACCGGCTAATCGCACTTGTGAATTACCGGACACAACGTGTGTTCGTGCTGCATCTGCTAACACCCGCGGAGTATGACAAAGAAGCGTGGAAAGAATGACCGCCACCCTTCAATTGAACGAAAAAGCGTATGGTCAGCTGCTGCGCGAAGCTCTCCCACACCTGATTCGCGCGGCCGAAGATTACGATCTATTGGCCGCGGAGCTCGAGCGGCCGAACGAGGTGGAAGCGTCGTCGATGGAGGAACGCGAACTGGCGGAACTTCTTACCGTGTTGATCGAGGAATACGAAGCGAGGGAGTTTCCGGTCCGAAAATCTACCCCCCGGCAGACGCTACTCCATTTGATGGAGGCACGCGGGTTGAAGCAGAAAGACCTCAGGAAGCTCTTCGGATCAAAGGGCGTCACTTCGGAAGTGGTTCATGGCAAGCGGTCCATCAGCAAGGGCCAGGCCAAGAAGTTGGCGACGTTATTTCACGTGACCGTCGACCTCTTTATCTAGCTCTCTCCAGACTACTCCAAACAATAAGGGCGGAGCCCTGTACCTCGAGTCAAGCAAGCCCCACCCAATTGAGTAGTGTGGCTATGCCGCGTTAGGCGACGGTGACGTCCTTGCTGAGGTAGACGTCCTGGATGGTGTTGAGCAGGCGGACGCCTTCGGCCATCGGGCGCTGGAAGGCTTTGCGGCCGGAGATGAGGCCGGTGCCGCCGGCGCGCTTGTTGATCACGGCCGTGGCCACGGCTTCCTCGAAGTCGTTGGCTCCCGAAGCCCCGCCGGAATTGATGAGGCCCGCGCGGCCCATGTAGCAGTTGGCCACCTGATAGCGCGTGAGATCGATGGGGTGATCGCTGGCAAGATCGGTGTAAATGCGCTTGTCGAATTTGCCGTAGCTCGAATCGCCTATGTTCAACACCTGGTAGCCGCCGTTGTTCTCCGGCAGTTTCTGCTTGATGATGTCGGCCTCGATGGTTACGCCGAGGTGATTCGCCTGGCCGGTGAGATCGGCGGAGACGTGATAATCCTTGTCTTTCTTGAATGCGGGATTGCGCAGATAGCACCAGAGCACGGTGGCCATGCCGAGTTCGTGGGCGTGGGCAAAGGCCTGGCTGACTTCAATAATCTGGCGGTCGGCCTGTTCGGAGCCGAAATAGATCGTGGCGCCGACCGCGGCCGCGCCCATGTTGTAGGCCTCCGGGACGGTGCCGAACAAAATCTGATTGAACTGGTTGGGGTAGGTGAGCAACTCGTTGTGATTCATCTTTGCGATGAACGGAATCTTATGGGCGTATTTGCGGGCGACAGAGCCGAGCACGCCAAAGGTGGAGGCAACGGCGTTGCAGCTGCCCTCGATCGCCAGCTTGACGATATTCTCGCTGTCGAAATAGTCCGGATTCTTGGCGAAGCTGGCGCCGGCGGAATGTTCGATGCCCTGGTCCACCGGCAGGATGGAGAGATAGCCGGTGTTGCCGAGACGGCCGTTGCCGAAGATGCGTTGGAGATTCGTGAGCACACGGACATTGCGATCGGAGATCGCGTAGATGCGGTCGATGAAATCCGGACCGGGAAGGTGCAGGCGTTCCTTGGCGATTTTCGGATTTTTGAAGCCGAGAAGGGATTCGGCTTTGGCGCCGAGAATTTGTTCGATGTTGCTTGCTGTTGCGGTTGCCATTGCTTGCTCCTAGAAGAGAGAATTCGGAAATCAGTTTCAGAGATCAGTTATCAGAGAAGAGGTTGACAGCCGACACTTTACAGCTGACAGCCAAAACCTTATGGGTCATTGGGCGGCTTGGGACTGAAAAGTGACGCCCACGGGCTCATGACAGTAGCGTGCATCAAATTATGAGCCGCAAGCCTTAAGCCAAAAGTCAAAAGCCCGGCACCGCAAACACAAAGCGAAAAGCTGCAAACCAAAAACTAACAGCGAAAAACTACGTCCCTATCTACAGGATCTACTCGCGAACGCCTACGGTAAGCATTTTAGCCGCGTCGCGGTCGATGAGCCAGAGGGCATTGCCGTTGAGCGGCTGTATGTATTGCGCCGGAAGCTGCTCGGGCTCGTAAGGTCCCTCAAGGACCGCTTTCAGAGCCGGAGCCTTATCGGCGCGCGTGATCAGAAACATTACCTGGTTCGCGTGATTCGCGGCGGTGGCCGTCAGGGTAATCCGCTCCGTATAAAACTTGCCCACCCAATTATGGACCACGATGCGCCGGGTTTCCTTGAGCGCCTTGGTGCCGGGGAAGAGCGAAAGCGTATGTCCCTCTTCACCCATGCCAAGCAGAACCAGATCGAATCTGGGATACTCGCCATCTTTGAGGTGGAAATAGTCCTTGAGCGCCTGCTCGTATTCGAGCGCGGCCTTTTCCGTATCCGGATATTCGCCCTTGATGCGCGTGATCTGTTCGGACTTCAAGACGCCCTTGGAAAAGATCGCCTCAGAAGCCATGTGAAAATTGCTTTCGCTGCTGTCCGGGGGAACGTGGCGTTCGTCACCGAAAAAGACGCGGAGTTTGTCCCAGGCAATCTTGCTGCGGTAAGCCGGGTCATCCGCCAGCAAAGCATAGAGGGCCTTGGGCGTGGAGCCGCCCGCGAAGGCAATGGCGAACACGCCTTTTTTGGCAATGGCTTGTGCGGCGGCCTTTACGAACTCGTCGGCGGCGCGCCGGGTGATGGCCGCGGGATCAGCCAGGATGCGAATGTCGCGCTGCGCCGTGGCGGGCATCACGTGGTGGCCGCCTTTTTGTTGTTCCCGGCCTTGCGGAAGTCCACATCTTCTTCGCCGATGCGGCGCCAGGAGCGGCCATCGCGCGACAACAGTTCATCGGCCTCGGCGGGACCCCAGGAACCCGCGGCGTAATTCGGAAAGCTGCGGGCGGGCAGGGCGTGCCACACATCGAGGATGGGCTGGATGACGTTCCAGCCGGCTTCGACCATGTCCGCGCGCTGGAAAAGCGTGGCGTCGCCGGCCATACAATCGCGGAGCAGGCGTTCGTAGCCGGTGCTGTGCTCGGTGCCGAAATAGGTGTCGTAGTCGAAATCCATGTTGACCAAGCCGAGCTTCATGATCGAACCGGGAACTTTCGCGCCGAAGCTGAGCGAAATTCCTTCCTCCGGCTGAATGTGGATGACCATGCGGTTCGTTTCGATATTTTTGACTGTGGTGTTGCGGAACAAAACAAAGGGCGTGCGGCGGAATTGGATGACGATTTCCGTGGCACGTTTCGCGAGGCTCTTGCCGGTGCGCAGGTAGAACGGGACGCCAGCCCAGCGCCAGTTGTCGATCTGCAGCTTCAGCGCGACGAAGGTCTCCGTATTGGATTGCGGGTTCACGTCCGGCTCGCTGCGATAGCCCTCCACGCGTTCGCCGTCCACCTCGCCGGGGCCATACTGGCCGCGCACCATGCTCGTGATCACTTCCTCGGGGTTGAGCGGCTGGATGGCGTGGAGAATTTCCGCCTGCTTGTTGCGGACTTCGTCGGCGTCGAAGGAGATCGGCGGCTCCATGGCGGTCATGGTGAGCAGTTGGAAAAGATGATTGGGCACCATGTCGCGCAAGGCGCCGGCGGTTTCGTAGAAGCCACCGCGGTGCTCGACGCCGACGGTTTCCGCCGCCGTGATCTGAACGTGGTCAATGTAATGGCGGTTCCAGAGCGGTTCGATGATGTTGTTGGAAAAGCGGAAGACCATCACGTTCTGGACGGTCTCTTTGCCCAGGTAGTGGTCGATGCGATAAATCTGCTTTTCGTCGACGACCTGCTTGAGGTCGGCGTTGAGCTGCACGGCTGATTGCAGATCGTGGCCGAAGGGCTTTTCGACAATGATGCGGGCCCATTTGCCGTTTTCCTGGGTAGTCATTCCCGCGGCGCCGAGCTGCTTCACGATGGGGGCGAAGAATCGCGGGGCGACGGCAAGGTAATAGAAGCGGTTGCCGGTACAATTGTGAACTTTGTTCACTTCCTCGATCTGGGCCTGCAGGCGCTTGTAGGTTTCGGCATCGCCGAAATCGCCGCGCACATAGTAAATGCGTTCGACGAGCCAATCCCACATCTTCAGGTCGATCGGATCGGGTGCGAACTTCGGAATTTCCGTGGTCAATACCTTGCGGAAGGATTCCGTGGTGGAGTCGTTTCCCGCCACGCCAATAATCGCGAACTGCTTGGAGAGGACGCCTTCCTGCGCGAGATTCAGCAGCGCTGGAATCAGCTTGCGCTTGGTCAGGTCGCCGGTGGCGCCAAAGATGACCATGACACAGGCGGAAGAGGTGACGGGGGTCTCGACATGATTGGAGTTCATGGACCTTTTATCCTATACGGGCGCGCGATTTCGGGCGTCGCGGCTTAGTGCCCGGCCTTTTTTTCCAGGTGACCGCCAAACTGAAAGCGCATCGCGGAAAGCAGTTTGGCGGCGAAATCGTCCTCGCCGCGCGACGCGAACCGTTGATACAGCGATGCGGTGAGCACCGGGGCGGGGGCGGTGGATTCAATGGCGGCGAGAATCGTCCAGCGGCCCTCGCCGGAGTCGGAAACGCGTCCGGAGAAGCGCTCGAGGGTGGGCTGTTCGAGCAGCGAAATGGCGGTCAGGTCGAGCAGCCAGGAGGCGATGACGCTGCCGCGGCGCCAGACTTCAGCGACATCGGCAAGATTGAAATCGTACTGGTAGTGTTCGGGATTGCGCAGCGGCGTGGTTTCGGCGTCGATTACTTGCTTCGCCTTGCCGGCATCAGCGTGCTTCAAAATGTTCAAGCCCTCGGCGTAGGCGGCCATCACGCCATACTCGATGCCGTTGTGCACCATTTTCACGAAGTGGCCCGCGCCGGACGGGCCACAGTGGAGGTAGCCCTCCTCGGCCGTGCCGGGCGCCTTGTCGCGGCCTGGTGTGCGCTCAATATTGCCGCGGCCCGGGGCCAGAGTCTTGAAAATGGGATCGAGGTGCTGGACAACATTGGTTTCGCCGCCAATCATCTGGCAGTAGCCGCGATCGAGTCCCCAGACGCCGCCGCTGGTGCCCACGTCGACGTAATGAATGCCCTTGGGGGCGAGTTCCTTGGCGCGGCGAATATCGTCGATGTAGTAGGAGTTGCCGCCATCAATCAGGATGTCGTCTTTACTGAGTTTCGGCAGCAGGTCGGCGATGGAGTTGTCCACGACGGCGGCGGGAACCATCAGCCAGATAGCGCGCGGCTTTTGCAGTTTGGCAACAAAATCTTCGAGCGACGTGGAGCCGGTGGCCCCTTCGCCGGCCAGTTGCCGAACCGCGTCCGCGCTACGGTCGTACACCACGCACTGGTGGCCATTCTTGATGAGGCGCCGCACCATGTTGGCGCCCATTCTGCCCAGTCCGATCATGCCGAGTTGCATTGAGAGTCCTCCCCGAAAAATTGAGACGAAATTCGAGTGTTACGCCAGGGCCAGCTTGACGGCTTTTGCGACCTTTGCCAGGTCGCCCTTCACATTCTTGCCGAGGTGCACCCGCAGGGCGCGGCGGTTGCGATCGGAAAGGACGGAAAAATCTCCGCGCGCCTGGGCGGCCTTCACGATGCCGAACGTATATTTCTGGCCGGGCACGGGAATGTCGGCGGCGTCATCGCAGGTGATCTGCAAGAACACGCCGGTGTTCGGCCCGCCTTTATAGGCCTGGCCGGTGGAATGGAGGAAGCGCGGGCCGAATCCGAGGCAGGTGGCGCATCTCTTCGTGTCGCGCACCAGGTGGCGAATGCCTTGCAGCACTTTGTCGTGAGCGTCGTTCATCTGGATGTAGCCGAGCACGGCGAAATAGTCGTCCGTGCCGATGCGGCCGAGATGCGAACGCAAGACCCCGGCGAGGCCGGAGCTGTTTTTTAGTACGGCGGCGTTTTTCTCATCCGCAAAAAGCTTCAGGCCCTGATCCTCGAAGAACGGCGCCTCGGAAGGAAGCTTGCCGGTGGATTCGTACTCACTGGTGAGCTTCCGGGTTTCCACCTTGCTGGCCTCGACATCCGGCTGATTGAAGGTGTTGATTCCGATGATGGAGCCGGCGGTGGCGGTGGCGATTTCCCAGCGGAAAAACTCCTGGCCCAGGTCCATTTTTGTGCCCACAACGATGCGCACCACGGGGTGGCCGGCCTTTTCCAGCGCGGTCACCGCGGCGTCCATGGCGCGGTTGTTCTCTTTCGCCAGGCGCACATAGGCGAATACTCGATCGTTGCCGTAGACCGCGGGTTTCCCGATTTTTTCGCGATCCACGGGAATGATGCCCTTGCCGACCTTGCCGGTGGATTCGGCGATAAGCTGCTCCAGCCACGCGCCGAGGTCGGAGATGCCCGGCGAAGTGAAGATGGTGATTTTGTCTCGACCGTGATTCGCGGCCACTCCCAGAATCGTTCCGAGGATCACGCCGGGGTTCTTGTCCGCGGCCGTCGCCGGCCCACAGGCTTTCACCATATGTTGCGTGGTCTTCAGGAATTTTGCGATGTCGAGGCCCATCAGCGAACCGGGCACGGTGCCGAAGTGCGAGAGCGCGGAATACCGCCCGCCGATGCTGGGGACGCCGTGAAAGATGTGGCGAAAGCGGTCGTTCCTGGCAACCTGCTCCATCTTGGAGCCGGGATCGGTGACCGCGATAAAGTGGCTCCCTACCTCTTTCTCTCCCACCTTTTGGCGGATGCGCTCGTAGAAATATTGCTTGAAGATGTTCGGCTCAAGCGTGCTCCCGGACTTCGAAGAGACGATGCAGATCGTCTTTTTCAGATCGACCTTTTTCTCGACGGCTTTGACCTGCGCCGGATCGGTGGAATCCAGCACATGCAGCTCCGGATACCCGCCGAACTTGCCGAAGGTCAGGCGCAGTACTTCCACGCATAGGCTCGAACCACCCATGCCCAGCAGCAGCGCGTGGCGGAACTTCGCTTTCTTGATGTCTGCCGCAAGCTTCCGCAATGCCAGGATTCCCTTGAGTTGCTCCTCAGTGACTTTGAGCCAGCCGAGCCATTGGCCCTCATCGGCTCCAGTCCAAAGCGTCGCGTCTTTTTGCCAAAGACGGGCCACTTTGTTGCTGGCCTTCCAGTCGGCGAGGGAGCTTTTTACTCCCTCGCCCAAATCGGGGGGCAACTTGTAGGCAATCTTGTTGAGGCTCACGCTTTCACTCCCGCGCTCTTCCCAGTGGCAGCGAGAAGTGTGGTGAATGCATCGGCGAAGAGTTTCACACCGTCCACCAGCAACTTCTCGGTGACTTCGTTCATGGAGATGCCGACCCGGCCAAGGTTTTCCATGTGCTTCGCGGCGTCCGCGACGTCTTCGGTCAAGCTGGGGCGCAACCTGCCGTGGTCGCGGAAGGCGTCGAAGGTGGCGGGCGGAATGGTGTCGACGGTGTCCGCGCCGATGAGTTCCTCGACGTAAATGACGTCGCGATACTTGGGATTTTTCGTGCTGGTGCTGGCCCACAGGAGGCGCTGCGTCTGCGCACCCTTGTCGGCAAGGGCTTTCCAGCGCGAGCCGCCGAAGAGCTCCTGATACTTCTTGTAGGTGAGCTTCGCATTGGCGATGGCGATTGTGCCGTGGAGACTTTCGAGCAGCGATTTGGCATCGGCGGACGCGGACTTCAGCTTCTCGTCGATTTTCGAGTCCACGAGCGTGTCTATGCGGCTCACGAAGAAGCTCGCCACGCTGGCGATGTGGCCGATGCTCTGGCCCTTGGCCGCGCGCGCTTCCAGGGCGGCGGTGAAGGCTTCCGCCACCTGCTCGTAGGCCGATTGGGCGAACAGCAGGGTAATGTTGATGTTCAATCCGTCTTCCAGAAGCTGGCGAATTGCCGGAATGCCTTCGGGAGTGGCGGGAACCTTGACCATCAGGTTCGGACGATTTACAGCTTTCCAGAGGCGGCGCGCTTCTTCCAGCGTGCCGTTGGTGTCGTTGGCGAGATACGGCGAGACTTCCAGGCTTACGTAGCCGTCGCGGTGCTTGGACTCGTCGTAAACAGGTTTGAAAATGTCGCAGGCATCCTGCACATCGCGGATCGCGATTTTTTCGAATAGCTGCTTGGCGTTCATGGACTTCGCCTCGGGCGAGTTCAGAATGTCGTTGTAGAGTGAGCTGCCGGTGATGGACTTTTCAAAGATGGCGGGGTTCGAGGTCATGCCGCGAAGTCCATCCTCCTGAATCATCTTCTTCAGGCCACCGCCAGTGAGCAGGTCGCGCCGGATGTAATCCATCCAGGGAGACTGACCATAATCGAGGAGCCCCTTCAGCGGATTGGTCGCCGACTGGCTGCCGGTATTCGGAATGGTTGCCGAAGTTGTCATAACACTTCTCCTTTTCTTGCAAACTCTCCAAGATCCAATGTTACGCCCCTGCGGGGCAGGCGGCGATTCGGAAATCTGGTCGAGCGTATATTTTCTTCGAGGACGGAAGCCTGGCCAGGTGGCGGACCTGGCGCTGCTCACGCGCGGCTCACTTTCCCAGGAGTTTCTTCGCGGCGGCCACGACGTTGTCCGGTTCAAATCCAAATTTCTTGAGCAGGTCTTTCAACGGAGCCGAGGCGCCGAACGAGTGCATGCCGATAATGGTTCCCTTCGGTCCGACGTAGCGGTCCCAGCCCAGCGTCGCAGCCATTTCGATTGAGACGCGCGCAGTGACCGAAGAGGGAAGCACGCTTTCCTTGTACGCCGCGTCCTGCTCTTCGAAGAGTTGCCAGCACGGCATGCTGACCACGCGGGCCTTGATGCCCTCAGCCTTTAGTTTTTCCCACGCGGCGATGCAATGCTGCAATTCCGTGCCCGTGCCCATCAGGATCACGTCAGGCTTCCCACCTTCGGCATCGGCGACGACGTAGGCGCCTTTCGCGGTGCCGGCAGAGGGCGCAAACTTTGCGCGGTCGAGCGTCGGCATGGCCTGGCGACTGAAGACCAGCGTGGAAGGCCGGTGCGCCTGCTTCATCGCAAGTTTGTAACACTCGGTGACTTCGTTCGCGTCGCCCGGACGGAACACCAGCATGTTGGGCATGGCACGGAAAGCAGCGAGCTGCTCGACCGGTTGGTGCGTCGGGCCGTCTTCCCCTACGCCGATGGAATCGTGGGTGAAGATAAAGAGAACAGGGATTTCCATCAGCGCGGCCAGACGCATACTGGCGCGCATGTAGTCGCTGAAATTGAAAAAGGTGGCACAGAAGCCGCGGGGGCCGGTTAGCGTCAAGCCGTTGGTCGCCGCACCCATGCCGTGCTCGCGCACGCCGAAGTGGATGTTGCGTCCCTTGAAATCGTTGGTGAAGAAATCGCCCGCGCCATCGAAGAGCAGATTCGTCTTGTTGGATTTCGCGAGGTCCGCCGAGCCACCGATGAGCCACGGGATACTCTGCGCAAGGGCGTTCAGGACCTTGCCCGAACTTTCGCGGGTGGCCATGCCCTTCGCATCCGCCGGGAAGACCGGCAGGTTTTTGTCCCAGCCATCGGGGAGCTCGCGGTTCCACATCTTTGCCAGCCGCGCGGCTAACTCGGGATATTTCTTCGCGTATTCGGTGAAGAGTGCGGCCCAGGCTTTGTGATTGTTGGCGCCACGAGCGCCCACGCCGTTCTGGAAATGCTCGTACACGCCGTCGGGCACCAGGAACTTGGCGTCCACCGGCCAGCCGTAATTTTCCTTCGCCAGCTTGACCTCAGCTTCGCCGAGCGGTTCGCCATGTGCTTCGTAGGAATCCTGCTTATGCGGCGAACCATAGCCGATGTGGCTGTCCACGACGATCAGCGTCGGCTTGTCCGTGGTGCCCAGGAAGGTCTTGTAGGCACGGGAAAGTTGCAAAAGATCGTTGGCGTCCGCCACGCGGGTAACATTCCAGCCGTAGCCCACGAATCGCGTCATCATGTCTTCGCTGAACGACCAGCTCGCCGGGCCATCCAGCGTCACTCGATTGTTGTCGTAAATCCAGCAGAGATTGCTCAAGCCGAGGTGACCGGCGAGCGAAGCCGCCTCGCCAGCGACGCCTTCCATCAGGTCGCCGTCGCCGCATATCGCATAGACGCGAAAATTGAAAATGTCGAATCCCGGCTGATTGAAATTCGCGGCCAGCCATTTCCCCGCGATGGCCATGCCCACGCTGTTTGCCACCCCTTGCCCGAGCGGCCCGGTAGTGGTTTCGACGCCGGTGGTCAGGTGAGATTCCGGGTGGCCGGGCGTGCGGCTGCCCAACTGCCGGAAGCGCTTAATCTCTTCCATGGGAACCGAGAGATCCTTTTGGATTTCGCCCTTTTCGTTGACCCGGCGAACGCCCGCGAGGTGGAGCGTCGAATACAGCAGCATGGAGGCGTGCCCCGCGGAGAGGACAAAGCGATCGCGATCGGGCCAGAGGGGGTCGGCGGGATCGTATCGCAGAAAACTTTGCCAGAGAGAATAGACCACCGGCGCCAAGCCCATTGGCGCGCCGGGATGACCAGAGTTGGCTTGCTGCACAGCGTCAATCGAAAGGGTGCGGATAGTATTAATGCAAAGCTGGTCGAGATTTTGCGAACTCACGATAGCTCCTTCGCAGGATTGAGTGCAGCCGGCGAATAGGGCCGCTTAGCGGGTGCGGCGCTCGGCAGGAAGCGAGGTGCATTGTACTGCAAAAATCGCTTATTTTCTTCCGCTCTTACGAAATTGCGCCGGCGCCGCGTGCGCCTCGAAGGCACTTCGCCGCACCCTACCACACTCCAATGCCTGTGATGTTACCGGTAGGAGAAGGTTGCAGAAAACTTTGCGGGACTACTGCTGGGGGGCAATTTTCCGCAGCGAAACCAGGGAGGTCTCGACCGGGACACCCTTGGCAATTTTCACATGCAGCAAGGCTTCAAAGGGTTTTACGTCGCCGTTGTCCGAAACCGAAAGGCGCAGAAGGAGTTCCTCGACGGACTGCTCCCGGCAGGCATATTCCACCGCGCCTTGCGTTCCGAATGTGGTGGTCCCGGCAACGATCATTTGCCAGCGCGAGGGGTTGAGTCCGGGGCTCAGGGCGACCACGGCGTAATCCTCCGAGAGTGGCGTATCGAAAGGGCTCGCCAGATACTCCTTTTGTTCGCCCACCTGGGGATGCACGTTAACGATTGCCAGATCGCCCTTGCGCGGTCCGTCCTTCACGCGCCGGAACACGAATTCCTGGGTTCCCGGAATTTCCAGCAGGGTCAGATTCTCGGAGGGGGAACCCACAAAGATCAGGTCCGTGTTCTTCGCGTCATCGAGAGAGAAAAGGCTGCCGCGCTTTACGCGGAGATGGCGGTGCAATCCCAGAAACACCTGATCCAGGTTGTGGACCGAAAGCACCTCACCCACGCCGGTATAGTGGTCCCAGACCGAGCCTTCGGGATCGCGTTTCGAATCGTAATAGCGCATGCCGGTTTCCGGCCGCCCGACAAACGCGGCGTTGCTGAACACGACCCAAGGCTCCTCGGGGCCGGTCAGGAACGGCTTCCAGAATGTTCGGAAAGCGGTGGTGGAATCGGGACCTTCTGGCACGTGGGAGAAAGTTGTGTTTCGAGTGGTCCAGAGCAGTACTCCAAGCGACGCTGCAAGCAACACAGAAAGCGCGATGACGGCAATCAGCCAGCCGTGCGGCGTGCCCCTTTCGGGAACCAGGGCGTGGTCGTGAGTGAATTCGTGATGACCATTGCCGTGCGCAACATCCTCACGCCGGTGGAATGCCAGCGAATAGGTTCCTTTGGGAAGTTCAATCCGGATGGGATCTTCGGCGCCATCACCCGCATAATACTCGACAAGCTTCGAGCGCAAGCGTCCGGCCTGCACACGTACCATGGAATCTACCGCAGGATCGAAATCCCCTGGCCTGCCGAATTCTTCTGTCGCGATTTGATACTCTTTGAGCGGTGTCCCGGGATGCTCCAGTGCGTGGTGCGCGAGATAGCGCAGCAGCTTGCACAAAGACTCTGAACCATGCAGAACATGGCTCCCGGCAAGCTTCTCCACCTGCCGTAAATACTGCTCACGTTCTGTCATACAACCCCTATAACGTTACGCCCGTTCCCCTGTAACAACGTAACAAACCGTGGAACTCGCTGCAAGTTCAGCACTTCCGCAAGTAACCGTATCAAACCTGCTGAGACTGTTTTCTGGCCCGCGTATCTGAAAAATTTCTCCAATCAAACCGCGCTGTTTCTTAATGCGCGCGGCCAATTTAAGGGGATCTTCCAGGATTTGGAAGGTACGATACCGCATTTCGGCCGGGTGCATCCGAAATGCAGCGGGGAACTTTTATCCATGAAAGCTCCCAACGGAAATCCCTTTCTCATTAGCCGCAGCCAACGCCACGTCGAGAGGCGTCTGAGAATCGCGCCAACCGGTGCCAGTTCAGGTTCGAACAGGGACGTCTCATCTCGATCTAATGATGAAAAGGGGTTGGGCATGAAAAAGAGGGGAAAGCGAAGTCTTGGGTGGCTGCTCGCCGCGATGTTTTGTGTGGCGACGGTGTGCATGGCGCAGGGCGATACCGCTCGCCTGCAAGGAACGATCACGGACCCATCGGGAGCCGCAGTTTCAGGGGCGACTGTAACGGTCACCAGTGTTGACACGGGTAAGGTCACCACAACCACGAGCGACACCCTTGGTTATTACACAGTGCCCGCTTTACCAGCAGGACACTATAGTGTGGACATCGAACAAAAAGGATTCAAGAAGCTTTCGCGTACGCTGGAATTGCAGGTGGCGCAAATCGGTGTTGCCGATTTCCAATTGCAGGTCGGCCAAGTGACGCAAGTCATTAACGTGGAAGCCGGCTCGCCCATCATTAATCCGCAGGACTCGGCATTGGGCCAAGTGGTGGAAGCGAAACAGATCGAAGAAATCCCCTTAAACGGACGTAACTTCACCCAACTCGCGCTTCTGGTGCCGGGCGTTACGCGTGGGCAGCCAAACGGCGCGGCAACAGGCGCAAATAACAACGCGGAAACATTCCGGTTCGGCCAAGAAGGCGGCGCGGCTCTGGCTGTCAATGGCCTGCGTCCACAGGCGGACAATTTTATTTTAGATGGGATCGACAACAACGAAGCCTTGGTCAATACGATCGTGCTATTCCCGCCGGCTGATGCGATTGACGAATTTCGCGTGCAAACCAGCGTAGCCCCGGCCCAATACGGCCGCGCGGGTGGCGCGTTGGTCATTACGAGCATCAAATCCGGGACCAACGATTTCCATGGAAGCGCGTTCTGGTTTAACCGGAACACCAATCTCAACGCCGAGAGTTTCTTTACATCGCCGAATACACCCACGCCCGGATTTAACCGCAACCAGTTTGGCGGCACGGTTGGTGGTCCGATCATTAAAAATAAGCTGTTCTTTTTTGGGGACTATCAAGGCCTCCGGCAAAAGATTCCCGGGAGTCCGGAATACGCTACAGTTCCCACGGACCTGATGCGCCAAGGAGACTTCTCGGAACTTCTGGGGAACCCAGCTCTAACCGGGCTCGGCCAGACCTACACCATTTACGACCCTACAACGAACGGCTCGGTCGCGCCGACCGCCAGCAACCCCAATGGAGCATTACAGTTCATGGGGAGCGGGGCCCAGCCAAACGTAATTCCCACGAACCGGATTAACCAGGTCGGTCAGAATTACCTGAATGCCTTCCCCGAGCCAAACTGCACGCACGCGCAGGATGCGGCATGTTTCTCCGTTTATCACGATTACAAGAACACTAGGCAGTTGATAGAGAACTGGAACGACTTTGACATCCGCGTCGACTACCTGATCAACAACAGCAATACGCTCTTCGGGCGGTTCAGCCGCGGCCGGGCCGACCAAACGGACACGACGCGCCTCACGACCCTGCCCTCGGGCTTCGGATCGGGCACGAACTACAACCATCCGTGGGGCACGTCGATTGGGTTAACGACGATTTTCAGTCCGACGGTAGTCAACGAATTCCGTGGTGGCTTCGTCCGTACCACCTTTGGTTACGACCCGCCCTTCAACAACGTGGACCTCTGCGTGCAACTGGGAATCGTGAACTGCAACACGCCGCTTCTGGGTGGTATCGCCCTCATCGGAGGATTCAACAGCCAGATTGAGTACACGGGTGACTACGGAACTTACAAAATTCCCCAGACCGGTTTCAACTACAACGACGGGATCACATGGACCAAGGGCCGCCACACGATGAAATTCGGCGCCAGCATTCTCCGCCGCGAACTCAATCTCTATCGTCCTTTGGCCGGCAAAGGCTATTTCCAGATTGCGGGCAACGGCAACTCGGGTTGTTGCAGCGGTGCGACCGGCCACGTGGATACCGGCTACGAAGTTTCGGATCTGCTAGCCGGATTCGTGGACGGCTATTCTCACGGTCCCACGTTTGGCATGGTTGGCACGCGAAGTTGGGAGAACGGCTTCTTCGCTCAGGACGACTTCCGCGTGACCCAACGGCTCACGCTCAATCTCGGGATCCGCTGGGACATTCTGACTTGGCCCACCGAAGTGCAGAACCGTCAAGCCAACTTCGACCTCAACACCGGAGCGCTTGTTATCGCGGGAAGCAACGGCGCGCCTCGAACCCTGATTTCGAACGATTACAACAACTTCGGTCCGCGCCTTGGCTTTGCCTACCAGTTGACGAGCGACGGCAAGACCGTAATCCGCGGCGGATATGGGCTCTTTTATTTCGTCGACCGCGGAGGAATCAGCAATCAGCTGGCACAAAATCCACCGTTCAGCGGACAGAACTCGGTAACGTATCAACAGGGCTACCGAATTACGCTTTCGGGTTCCTTGCCATGCCAGCCAACCTGCACTCCTGCCCAGCTCCTGACCCCAAATGCTACTGGTCCCGTCCCGACCGGCGACTTCGTCCTGGGGACTGGTCCGGGAGAGCTCAACCTGGCTGCCCCGACAGGCGTCAGCGTAATCGCCATGCTCCCTTCGGATGTAGTTCCGATGGTCTCGCAATGGAATCTGCAAGTGCAGAGACAGATTGGTACAAACCAATCTGTAAGCCTTGCCTATGTCGGCACGCACGGCGCGCATCTGGTCCGAAACTACAATGCCAATCAACAACTGTTTGACAGCGCACCCGGAACAAACCTCTATCCACAGTTGGGCAGCATTACCGTCGAGGACACCAGCGGAAAATCCGACTACCACGCGTTGCAGGCGCAATACGAACGGCGCCTGACCAACGGGTTGCAGTTCACCGGCGCATTCACCTGGTCGAAAACTCTCGACGATTCCTGCGGCAACCTTGACACCGGAGGCTGCGCCCCGCAACTTTACACCGACTACGCATTGGAGCGTGGTCTATCGACCCAGGACCAGGACTATTCCATGGTCCTCAGCGCTCTATACGACCTGCCATTCGGACGCGGCAAGAGGTGGGGCGGCGACGTGCCGCTGTGGGCCGATTACGTAATCGGGGGTTGGCAGCTCAATGGCATCTACACGCTGGTCGGCGGCACTCCCTTCAGCATCACCGTCAGCGGGAATCCCAGCTCCACTCGCGCGGACCTGATAGGGAAAGTCCAGGTTAACCCAGGCAATATAAACAACTACGTTGATGCCGGGGCCTTTGCTGTGCCGGCTACGAATGCCCAGGGCGTGTTCCTTGCGCCGGGTACTTCCGGAAGGGACATCGTGCGGGGTCCGGGATTTTCCAACATGGATCTGGCTCTCTTCAAGAACTTCCCAGTCACCGAGCGCGTAAAGGGCCAGTTCCGCCTGCAAGCTTATAACCTGACGAACACCCCGCACTTTGCCAATCCGGCGGACACCAACCTCAGTGACGGCCATATCGGTCTAATTAACAATGTATTAACCAACAGCTGGCGGCAGGTGGAACTCGGCCTGCGATTCACTTTCTAACCCCTAACACCCCGGGAAGGAGGCGGGCCGATTGCCGCCTCCTTCCTTCCCAACTTCTTCCGAGGCGGTCAACTTGGTCTGCAAAAAAAGTCTGCTCACTATTTTCGTGTTTGCGGGTTTCCTCGCGGGAAAAGCGTTCGCGCAAAATGCACCCGGCGCGCCCGGCGCCATGCCTACCTGGACGAATGCCAGCAAACAAGCAGTGGGCACATCCACTTCGCTGCAGTCCAAAGTGTGGTTCACCCTGGAAGGCGGCATTCTAACGGAGGTTTACTACCCGCGTCTGGACACGGCGAATTTGCGCGCGCTCGAATTTGCCGTCAGTGATGGCCATCGGACGTGGGCCGAAGACGCGGATTTGAAGCATTCGCTCGAGCGCGTGAACACAACATCATTGTTGTACCAGCAAAGCAGCAGTGAACCCGGCGGCAAATTCAAAATCACAAAAACGTATGTGACCGACCCGCAGAACGACACTCTGCTGATTCAGGTGGGGTTCACGGCCCCGGCAGGCTTCGAGCTATACGTGCTCGCTGATCCGGCACTGAAAAATAGCGGCAGCGGTGACACAGGTTTCTCGAAAGATGGCGCACTGGTTACGCAGAAGGATGATATTTCGTGCGCCCTGATGAGTTCGCCCGGGTTTACTGAGGACTCCTCCGGCTTCGTCGGAAACAGCGACGGATACACTGATCTCCTGCTGCACCACAAATTGGAATGGCGATACAAGCGCGCGGAAAACGGCAATGTGTTGCAGGCCGCAAAGCTCGGCGGAGCGGGGCGTTATACGGTTGCGCTCGGGTTTGGCTCTACGCCCGATGCTGCAATCAGCGCGGCAAAGGGCTCCTTGGGGCAGAATTTCTCCGGCATCGAAAAGGATTACGTATCCGGTTGGCAAGACTACTTGAAAGACTTGCGCAAGGTCGGCGCGCGCTATGAAACGGAATTTCAGCTGGCGGCGATGGTGCTGAAGGCCCACGAAGACAAAACCTATCGCGGAGCCATGATTGCCTCAATGAGCATTCCCTGGGGCTTTTCCGTGAAGGCGGACAAGCCGGGCGTCGGCGGCTACCACCTGGTGTGGTCGCGCGATCTTTATGAGGTAGCCACCGGCCTGATGGCGGCGGGCGATCGTGACGCCGCGAACCGCGCGCTTGATTATCTCTTCAACGTCCAGCAGGAACCCGATGGCCGCTTCCCACAAAACAGCTGGCTGGACGGCAAACCGTATTGGACCGGGATCCAGATGGACGAAATCTCCTATCCAATCGTGCTGGCCTGGCAACTTGGGCGCATGGACGCTGACACCTGGAAGAATCACGTTCGCCCCGCCGTGGAATTCCTCCTCGCCCACGGGCCGATGACCCAGCAGGACCGTTGGGAGGAAGTGCCGGGTTATTCACCGTCGACGATCGCGGCGGAAATTGCCGGCTTGATTTGCGCCGGGGAGATCGCGCGCAAAAACGGGGCGGCGGACGACGCCACGCGTTACGTGCAGACGGCCGATGACTGGTCGGCGCATCTGGAAGATTGGCTCGTTACTACCACGGGTCATCTGGGCAGCGGCCCGGGTACGCCCGGTTATTACATGCGCATTGACAACAACACGGACCCCAACGACGGCTACCAACTCGACGTGCGTAACGGCGGAGGATTGTGGGACGAGCGCGACGTCGCCGACGCGGGCTTTCTCGAACTTGTGCGCCTGGGCATCCGCCCCGCCAACGATCCCATCATTCAGCATTCCGTGCAGATCGTGGATTCGGCCATTCGCGTCGAGACGCCCAACGGCCCCGCGTTTCGCCGCTACAGCCACGACGGCTATGGCGAAACGTTTTTCGGCGGACCCTGGCTCGGCGAGGGAATCGGTCGCATCTGGCCCGTCTTCACGGGAGAGCGCGGCGAATACGAAATTGCGGCCGGGCGCGATCCTTCGCTCTATCTCGACTCCATGCTGCGGTTCGCGAATGCCGGAGGAATGATCCCCGAGCAGATTTGGGATCAGGCGGCACCGACGCAATCGAGATTCGTCTTCGGGCAGGGAACGGGCAGCGCTACCCCGCTTGCGTGGAGCATGGCGCAGTTTCTGCGGCTGGCCGTGGACGCGGAAGAGAAACGCCTGGTGGACACTCCTTCGATTGTCTCCGATCACTTCCTGAAAAAGCCCAACTAACCGCACGAGGCGGCGCCGGCATATTGCGCGCCGCAGTGGCCTTCGCTACAGTTAAAAGTGCCAGCGCCCGGGTGGCGGAATGGCAGACGCTGAGGACTTAAAATCCTCCGGGGATTTTTCCTCATGTGGGTTCGACTCCCACCCCGGGCACCATCTATCTTGTTTGTTTTCTTGTATTTATAGATAATGACTTCTTCGCGTGCCCACCACGTGCCCACGATTTTCGGACCTGACGGTCTATAGAGGCCTGCCGCTCCGGAACAAACCGGGCGTAATGCTTTTCTGTAATCGCCAATTTTCGGTGTCCTAACAACACACTTACGGTTTCCAGCGGCACCTCGGCCACGAGCAAGTTCTTCGCAAAGGTGTGCCGGAATTGGTGGGGGTGCCCCTCCACCCCGGCTTGTTTGAACAATTTTCGAAACGCTTCCTGCCACACCGAACTGCAATTCTCTGCGGTGCTCTGGCCTGACCAGAAGGGGTGTTGCCCGGGCAGCTCCTGAATCTGCTTCACGAGTTTTTCTTGAACGGGTACACAAACATTTGTCCCTGTCTTCACGGTTCTGAGTACCACCTTCCAACCGTCGCCGTCTCGTACAAACCTTTCGCGCGAGATCGTGCAGGCATCACCGATGCGGAGGCCAGTTGCAAGCATCAAGTTTGCCAGCGCACGGATACGATCGCCGTTCCCGTTGAAAGAGTCGCAGGCCTTCAGAATCTTATCCACTTCAGGCTGGCTGAAGGGCAGGACCTCCGCGTCCTCAACCTTGCTCGGCTTGATAGCCACAGCGGGGTTCTTGTCCAACCATTCCGATTCCACGCAGAACTTCAAAAAACTGCGCAGACGCTCCAAAGTTTTGGCAGCGGTTCTAGCACTCAATTTCCACGAATTGCGGAACTCGCGAACTTGGCTGATATCCAATTGCCTGAGGAACACTAGACCGCGATCTTTGCAGAATACCGTGAGTTGACGCTTCAACAAGTCGTACTTCCGGAGCGTCGGCTTTTTCAAGCCTCGGGCGGTGGCGTCTCCAATGAACTTGTCGAGTGCGTCTTCGATTGTGACGGGAGCGCCGCCGCTGGTCAGTCCCGTGGCTTCCATCTCCCGGGCACGCTGTTGAGCCGCTTGCCAATCCCGGATTCCGAGCGCACGGCGTATGCGCTTCCCAGATATTCGCCAATCCATCCATATCGGGCAGCGACACTTCTGATAGTCGCGCCCTTTATGTTGGTGGGGGCAATCATTCTCGTGCCTTCGCCAAATGGTGAGCATCAGGCCGACAACCTCGTGTGCACACGTTGAGCCACGCTTTCGGGTATCCGCAGCGTCTTATATCCCCTCCGCAACCGAGTTCCATCCTTCCCGATCTTCAACACTCCGGGTTCATCACGAAATAAGGCCCGGATGGTCTCCGCTGACACACCCCACGCTTTTGCCAGATCCGCGGGAGTGAAGTGCTTTTCGTCCACGACAAGATTTTTGTATTTCTTGCCGGCGTAGCGGAAGTCTTTCCCGCGGCCGTATGAGGGTTTGGATTTGGTGGGGATCCGCCAATGAAGGAATTTCTTCGAGCCCATCAATTCCGCGCGGAATTCGTCAATAACGGGCATCATGGCTTCTTTCTGATTTTTTCCTGGATCGCTTCGATTACGAACATGCGCAACGTTTTCCCCTGAAGTGCAGCGGCTGCTTTGGCCCGCCGAATCAGGGAAATCGGTACTCCCCGCAGATTAATGACGCCTTTGTCTTCTGCCATGGTACAGATGTACCACAGACGGCTTGGATTGTTCAATCCTAGTCTCTTGGCCGTTGCCCAAAAGCAAAAACGCCGCCAACCGAGAGGTCAGCGGCCAGCCGCTGTTCAGGATTGCATCGGTCCGTTAAATAGTCCGGCATTGTTGAAGGCACAAATTGCAACACCACCGATATTGCTTTCGCTGTAAAAGCCCAACACGCCGGTTGGACCAACGCCGCTCTTGTTGATAACTGCTTCCCGATAAAGGTATGCCAGGATCGCCGAAAAATCAGCGTCGTATCCCGGACCGCCTTGCGTCGTCAAGTATGCGACTTCGTTTGCACTCATCGCGCAGTAGGCTCCCGCACGAACATCATCAGCGGAACCTCCGTTTCCAAACCAAAAGTTGTCAATTTGTTCTTGGCTGTAACTCATACTGTCCTTTGAAAATATGTTCCGGGTCGCCGGCTCGAATTTTTCCTACTGATTTCGCGGCAGCCTCGGAATCGGCGGACGTTTGTATCTATCGCGATCTTGCGATTTTTCGAAGTTTCTGAGGAGTTGGTGTTGAGAAATGCCGTTGCCCCAATACAGGCGGAATTCGTTCGGAGCCTTCTCGCATCAAATTTCGCTTGCCCAAAAGATTGGTCGAGGTGAGCTTCCTTGTTGTCTTGGCCACGGGACTTTTCCTTTAGGAATGAATTTCCTTGTGCGCGAGTTCAACAGCCTTCTTCGCGATCGCAGCGTGTTCACCTGGTCCGAACTTGTGGATCTCGTGCGATCCGTTCTCGTTCGTGTGGTCCAGCGTATAGCCGTCCCGGTGCGGGCGAATGACTGTCACGCTCCGACTGTCGAATGCTGGTTCGTCTGTCCGGTAGATCCTCTTGGTGCCGGGGTGGAAAATGTGGGTCGGGGCGATAGGGGCGCCCTTTTTTCGCAGATGGCTATTTTGTTTGTGGACTTGTCCGATAGTTGTCATTTTCTTTCCTTGTAGGTAATAGACCGCCCTCAGTCGAGGATGCGGTGAACTTCGATGAAACAAACGTTGGGGCCGAAGCCTTCGGCGCCGAAGAAAATCTCCGAGGAAGAGCGTCGCGCGAGGACGGCTGAGTTTGCTGATCTATTGATCAAGGCTGCGTTGCCTCAGTCGAGGTGAGGGTTTCAGGACCGAGCGAGTACTCAGCCCTTAATGGGCTGGTGGGAATCGAACTCAGACGCGGCATAGGAAACACGTAAGTTACTGAATTTACAGGACGCGAAAAACACAAGAAACGCAAAATCAGCAGGTCTGTGTACAATTCCGTACAAAAATCACGATGCGCGGTAAGTCCTGGTAATCGGATTAGCTCTTCGGCATCTTGCGGAGTTCTTCTTTCAATTTGTCTGGGGAATCTGCTGGCATGCGCCGTCCTTGGTAGAGGAACGGCTATCAGCAGCCTACCATCATCTGTTTGCGAGTCAGCTTAGTGACAACTGTGATATGCTCCCTCCACAAACGCGCTTGGTGGCAGCTATGATTGATCTCAACTGGCCCGTAATTCTCTTGGCAATTCTCGGCGCTGTCGCATGGAGAAAATACCGAGAGAAACAAGGTAAGAAAGTATTGTGGTATACGGACTTACTGGTTGCGGGAGGCTTAGCCCTCGCCGCCAGTTTTATTACTGGGTTCGGTGAGAGTTTCATTCCAGCCTTTACGCGGTCATTCATTAGCGGTTTCAAAAGAAGCAGCGGAGGAACCGAGCCTAGTTCACTTACTGTCTACCTCTTCCTTGCTGCGGTCATTTTAATCCCGATAATGCTTATCGCGGTTTTAGCTGTCGGGCTGCGTTACATTTGGATGCGGAAGCTGCGCCAAAGTAAGAAGTCAGAGCCGGTAGTTTGATAGCGCCCCCAAGACATCCGGTAGCCAATTTTCTACGAAATCGTATCGGCCATATTTGGAATGCAGGGTCACTTATTCCACTCCAACTTCTGGATTCGGTTGGAGAAGAGCAATCGCGTAGTGCTCCAATAATTCCCGTTCAGTCTTATCTTCTAGTTCAATCCATCGCACCCTGCACTTATCCTCAATTAGGTGGCGTGCGTCTTTCCGCGCTAAGGATGGCTTAAATCTCCTTAGAACGTTCGGTAGGTCACTTGTGCTCGTCGGGTTCAGATAGTGGTCTTCATAAATGCGACGGCGGAGTCCACCCTTGCTCTTCGGGGTGATACCAATCCATAAAAATCGAGTATCGTCGCCGTCACCCACGGAGATAGCATAAATACCGCGCCTATCTGGAAGTTTAGCCTGCAAATCTTTACTGAATCGAAAGCAGGAAGCGTGGAGCAGTGACTGCAGGAGCTCCTCCAAGTGTGCTCTATTCGAAGCCATGTCTTTCATGATGGGTCTCACCGGTTGAATGAGACGAAATTCTATCATGCACTCGTGGCTTTACTTATTATTCCTCTCCATCCAATCCTTGTTGTTATAGATATTCGTCACCTTCCCATCGCCTTCCACCACCGACAATCCCTCCGGCGACTTTTAGGCGGCTTTCTTGGGTAGGCGCTTCGTTAGAACTTCTTCGACGCTTTCCCAATACGGAATCACGATCAACTCGTAGCCGTTTTCAGCGGCCCATTTTGCTTTGAAGCGGTCACGGCGTTGTCCTGCGCGGAACGCTTTCTTTGCTTTTGCAGGGTTGTGCCCAGTGAAATCAACAACGCGGTAATGTTGCTGGCCATGAAATTCCACTAAGGTCCTATCTATCTGGAAATCGAAACTCATTCTCGGCTGCGATGGAATTATTCTCGCTTGGTGCTTAAAAGCGATTTCCTTGCCTTCTAAGAAACGGCGAATCGCGATTTCACCCTTCGAAGCGGAGCACGTCGGGCAGCCATATCCTTGCAAATGCTTCATGGGCTTTTGCTCGAAAGTGCCGTGCTTAAAACAGGTTATTTTTATCGGAATGCGTGTTTCTTTATAATCCACCAATTCATAACCATATAAGTCCCCGTGTCGTGTTTTTGCTTTCGCTAGAAACTCCTCTTGCGTAAGACGAATGCTATTCCCGGCTTTTTTGTCGCCACATTTACGGCAGCCCCGACCTAAACGAATATGTTTGTACGGTGTTTGTTGAAACGGACCATGCTCCGCACAAACGATGACGACGGGTGAATCTATGTTCGTGTAAACGGATAGTGAGTAGTTATATTTTTCACCGTTAATTTTCTTAGCCTCGCGAATGAAATCCACCGCGCCAAGAGGTGATGTCCCGCCGCACTTCCTGCAACCTCTCCCTTGAAGATGCTTGTCGGGGTTTTGTTCAAATACCCCGTGTGTCGGGCATACGATTAGAATTTTTGCTTTACCATGCCTGTATCGAACTAAATCATAACCATATTTATTGTGGTGGATTCGCGCAGCCCGTTCGATGAACTGTTCTCGGGTGAGCCTAGAGCCCACGCTCTTTCTGCGGACACACGTCCGCTCTCGCGCGAAACATAATCAGTTATCCTGCTGTTCGGTATTGGTTGTTGTTGAGTGTAGTGCTCCCCGCTAATTTAAACAGTCAGGGCCTCGGTTTTTAGGTCAACTGCAAAAGCCAAGAAAGCCTCGTGCGGGGTGCGATTTCCGATTCCGCGATGAGGCCGGTCGTGATTGTACTCC